>Ga0206936_1106_pt2 | contig 23462 bp, 17 predicted proteins | sample Alteio_BWOrgHeat_14_FD_152922 | JGI IMG/M metagenome (GOLD analysis project Ga0206936, IMG submission 152922) | Enriched cells from forest soil in Barre Woods Harvard Forest LTER site, Petersham, Massachusetts, United States -... | ecosystem: Environmental > Terrestrial > Soil > Temperate forest >... | reverse complement strand
CGGTGGCGTTGGCGTATTGATAGCCGCCATTGAGAGTCATCCAGCGGAAGGGCTGGAGTTCTACATCGGCCGAGACGCCACGACTTTCGATCCGGCTAAGGTTTTCGCGCATGAGCGTAGTGGGTGTGAGGGTGAGGGCGGTAATGGGCCGGTTGACGCGGGTCCAGAAGTAGCTGGTGCGCAGAGTTCCCCACTTTTGTTCCATGGCGACGCCGGTTTCCCATCCTGTGGCGCGCTCGCTAAGCAGGTTGTTATTGGGCAGAGTGAGGAAGGATCCAACCTGGGTGGAGCGGTAGAGTTCACTGGGGGTCGGGGCGCGGTAGGCGCGGAAACCCGTGCCGGAAATGGCGAAGTGCTGGCCCAGTTTGCGGGAGAGACCGAGACGCGGGTTGAAGACTTGTTCGTGGGTCTGAGGCAGCGGATTCTGGGTGGGTTCAACGCGAACTCCATCGAAGTTGCTGAACCAGTCATAGCGGCCCGAGCCAGTCAGGGTCCAGGCGTGGTGGGTGTACAGCAGTTCCGCGTAGAGGCCGGTCTGCCGCTGGCGATCTGAGAGGTTAATGTATCCTTGAACCCCGTTGCGAATGGTGGTTTCGACATCAAGAGCGCGAACGTCGTGGGTGTCGCTCCCGGCGATGAAAATGAGCTCTGGTGTCAGGGGTTTGCTGTAGCGCAAGACTGCCCCGAGCTCGTTGTTGGGGGTGAGGGCAAAGCGGTTCAGAACTTCGGAGTTGCGGTCCTGCGCGATGGTTGAAAAGGTCTGGCGGTAATGTTCCGTGGACCCATAGACACGGAAGACGACGGAGCTTCCGTCGGCCCCGTTCCAGTCGCTCCCCGTGGCGTAGCGCCAGAGCCGGGTGCCGTTAGTCTGAACCGGGGTGCCGTTTGAGCGCGCCTCGTTCATGCCGCTGCCCCGGACGAAGAGACGCAAAGAGCCCTGCTGGCGATCAATGAGAAGAACGCCATTCTGAGCGTGAACATTGGAGTTGATATCGACGAGACCACGCGAGGCGGGCGTGACCTGGATGAAGCCGTCAGTACGAAGGATGCCCCCGGTGGCCAGCACTCCCCAACGGTTGCGATGGCCCTCGAAGAGAACGCTGTCGTCGTAGGTGCTCAGAGACCCGTAGCTGGACGTGAATTCGAAGATGTTGGAAGAAGGGTGCTCAGGCAGCACGTTGACCACGCCACCGATTGCCGAAGAGCCGTAGAGATCGCTGGCACCGCCGCGAACGAGTTCGACGCTGCGAATCGAGAGTTCGGGGATTTCTTCCCAGTGAATCCATCCGCCAAAGGCATCGTTCAGTGGAATCTCATCTTGAGTCACCAGGGTTCGGCTGGCCGAGGTGGATCCAAGGCCGCGCAGACTGAGGCCTTGCGACGAGGGGTTGGCGACGAGCGAGCTTGAGCGACGGAAGGTTTCCATGCCAGCGACAAGGCGAAGTTTACCCTCGAGGGTGATGGGGGCTGCCTCTTGAAGGTCGTCGCTAGTGAGGACGCGAGTGCTGACGGGGCTTTCGAGACCGCCCAGCGGAGATCGATAGGCGGTCACGCTTACGTATTGCTGGACTGAGCCGAGTTGCAGAGCGATCGGTGTTTCAGATTGCCACAATGTCTTTTGCGAGGCGAAGCCCGGTGCTTCGACGGTGACCTGGCAGGGAGCGGAGCAGTTCAGAGTGAGGTGGCCCGTTGCATCGGTGGCGCCGAGCAGATGCCCTGCTGCATCGCGAATCTGCGCCGCTGCGACCGGCTCGCCTTTGGCGTCCGTGACCTGAGCGGTGACAGGGCTGGTTGCTGATTTCGTATCGCCGCGGCCCGATTGGGCTGGCGCTGGAATAACGACGGTGATCAGGAGGGCGCTGAGCAAAACCGCGCTTAGCCGGACTGCGCTTAATTGGGCCGCTGCGGAGCGGGCAAGGCCTCGGGCATGCGTGTGTTTGGCCGCAGAGTACAGCGTCGACCGGGCGTTTGGGGAAACGCTAGCGTCCACCATGAATGAGATCCTCGTCGTGCTTTTCCAAGTCTTGTAGCAATTGTGTCATGGATCGATTGAGCTGCGGGTGAATTCGCCCGGGTGCAATTTCACTGAGCGGGATCAGAACAAAGGCCCGCTGGGCGATGCGGGGATGAGGAACCTGAAGCTTTTGTGTATTCAGGATGCGGTTGCCGTAGAGAAGAATGTCGAGGTCGAGGGTGCGCGGACCGTTAGGAATGCCGTGGCTACGGTCGCGTCCAAAGCTGCGTTCGATGGCCAAAAGTCGATCGAGCAGAGTTTCAGGTTCGAGGATGGTTTCAATGGCAATGGCGGCGTTGAGGAATGTCGGTTGGTCGGTATAGCCGACAGGCGCTGTTTCATAGAGGCGCGAACGACTGACTATGGTGCCCAGTTCGGCGAGGCACAGGATCGCCGCTTCAAGCGTCTCACGGGGCGAGCCGGCGAAGCTGGGGATGTTGGCGCCGAGGGCGATGTAGGCGGTTTCCATGTGGTTTCTACAGGATAGAACCAGAGCTGGGACGCATGTTGCCGCGGCACGCGCCGTGCAAGATGTGGACGAACAGGAGGCGCAATAGGTCACCTTTGCGGGAAGGGCCAGAGGTCATTGCCAGCTTGTAACTATCCGTTCCCGAAAACCACTATGGAGTAACGGGTGTGGAGAATTCCGCGGACTTGCGTTTGCCGCCGAAGCGGCTGTTGAGGTAGCGGACAGTCGGACGTTCGGCGTAGATGTGAACGAGGAGTGCTGCTATGAGTGAAAACGAGACGCCAACAAGAGCCCCGGTGGCCGAGTCGCGCTTTAGCCAGTGGATGTGTCCGGCGAAGAGCCGGTCAAGCGAATATTCACAGTAAGGATGGATGAGATAGAGGATGTAGCTGGCGTCGCCGATCAGTACCAGCCACGTGAGGTTCGTGTCCCATCCACTCTGCGCGAGAAGACTGGCGGAAAAGACAAGGAAGAAGGATGGCACGCCCAGTTCGATCACGCGCATCAGGTAGAAGTAATCAGCGAATGGGCGCAAAATTCCCTGAGCCGCGATGAGAAAAAGGGCGCAGGTTACGCAGACTGCCAGGGCAGGCACTCGAAGGCTTCGAGCTCTTTGGCTGGAAACGGAACGAGAGGCGAAATAAGCGAGGATGCCGAGGAGGAAGTCGAGCACGATATCCCGGCCATAGAACTGGGCGTATACATTATCCGCCGCTAATGGCCAGCAGATGAGGTTAGTGACAAGTACGATCGCGCCGCCAATCCAGACGGCATTCTTCTTGGAGGCTAGCAATCCGATGGCCAGCGCGAGATAGAAAAACATTTCGTAGTTGAGACTCCAGCCAACGAAGAGAAGCGGTTGAATAACACCGCTGCCTTTCGTGAAAGGAATGAAGAAGAGGCTCTTAAACAGATCGACGCCTGTGGCCCGGGTTGCTCCCATGAGCTGAGGAGCGCGAAGAGCGACGAGAAAGAGCAGGATCGTGAAGAACCAGTACGGTGGGACAATGCGGATGATCCGCCGCCTGAAGAAGAAGTCGCTGCTGGAGTCGCTCGTAGGATCCAGGATTCGAGCCATGATGTAGCCGCTGATGACGAAGAAGACATCCACTCCGAAGGAACCGAAGGAACGCATATGAGGGAACGCGAAGCCGGTGTGGAAGACGACCACGGCGAGGGCTGCGAATGCGCGTAGAACCTGGATGTTGTTGAGCTTGACAGTGGTCTTCATAAGATCCGAGTTGGGGACAGGGAAACTGAAAACCGGTTGTACCGGCAAAACGGCTCACGAACATGCAGCCATGGATTCTCGTTTCAACATAGCATCTGGTCAAGACTTGACGTGTGCGATTTGGCTCTTTTGATTCTTCTGTTGCTGTTTAGTAACACCGTGTTTTAATCACAACGAGTTTTCTCTTCCCCTGTTGTACCGCTGCGAACAAGCCAACCTGGTTTCGGAACCTGCTGATTTCAAGCCCAACCCGGAGTTCTGATGAAACACAATACGAATGAGTTTGCTCGCGATCCCAATGAACTATATTGCACGCGACTGGCCGAGCTGGCCTTTGGACTGTACTGGAGGCGGCAGAATACAGCCAGCCAGGAACCACAGGACAAGAGCTCTGAAGGTACAACGCCTCCCGGAGCCTGGGACAAGTGGGACAAGGTCAGGATTGCCGGTGAAATGTACACCGAACACAGCCTGTACGTCGCATTGTTGAAGAACCCGAAATTTCAGCAGCGGATGTCAGTGAAGACGCACTACGTGCCGAGCAAATGGCTATTGGAGCAGGAGATGCATGCCAGAAACGACTGGCCTCAGGAGGGACACGCTGACCCTCCCGATGTCTATCGGGCCGCCGCGGAAAAGGGATTGCTGGGGGTTTGCCTGTCAGGAGGTGGGATACGGAGCGCTACCTTTAACCTGGGAGTGATACAAGGGCTGGCGCAGCTGGGGTTGATTCCGCATATCGACTATCTCTCTTCGGTATCCGGCGGCGGGTACATTCACGAATTTCTGGCGGCATGGATTCTGCGCGACAAAGGCGGTCGGGATGCCGTGATCAAGAAGCTGATTCCGCAGGCGGAGCCGGGGTGCCCGCCGCGAGCGCCGGAGCCGATTAAATGGCTGCTGCGATATGCAAGTTACCTTACGCCGAGGCGTGGCCCGCTCTCGACCGATACATGGACCATGATCGCAATCTGGCTGCGGAATACAATTCTGAACCAGATTCCGATCCTGGCCGGGTTGGCCAGCGGATTTTTCCTTGTTCATCTGCTGGTGCTGGCTCCAGCGAATGGCCAGGCCAGCTTCTGGTGTGCCGACATCGCTCGAGGGCTTGGAATTATTTCAGTGCTGACGAAGACGGGCCTGATTGCACTCCTTGTGGCCCTGGCGTCTCTATGGATGCTGGGCAGGAACCTGTATCGCCAGACAGCGCTGGGAGAGGCGCGAGGTTTCTCCAAGCCTACGGAAGCGGATGACGAGAGCTCCATAGACAGAAGCGTGACGCGGAAGCTGCTGAACAATACGGCCGTGCTCTGGTGGGTGATTCTGCCTTGGCTGGGATGCGCGGTCTGGTTGAGTTTCTGGTCTCAGATGTCGCTAGCTGCCAACCGCGAAATGCATTGGCTGCCAGTCGTGATTCCCTGCCTGCTGGTACTGGCGGTGACTCAGATTGTGGCCTTTGCCGGCGGGGCAATCGGGGAATTTGATCGCCTGCACTTCAAACGGCGGCACGAGAATGGTCCAACACAGGCAGTGCATGCCGTCCGGAAGATCGTGGCGGGATTGCTGTTCGTGATCGCAGGTGTGGCGACAAGCGCTATCGCATGCGGAATCGGCTACGCCTGCGTGAAGGGAAGCTGGTGGATCTCGGAATCCTTCAGCCACTGGGTCGGCGTGATAAAGAGCGTCCACGAGATAGATCCGTGGCGGATTCGTCTGGCGATTCTGCCGCCGTCGCTGCTGTCTGTGCCCTATATCGCGATTGAACTATCAGTAGGGTTGCTGGGCAGGGATTTTTCAGACACCCGGCGTGAGTGGCTGGCTCGGCTGAGGGCGTGGTCTCTCCTGTATGGATTGCTGTGGTTCACGATGGTGAGCTTTTCGCTGCTTGGGCCATACCTGGTTTATTTCGTGATTGGCAAAGGGCCGGGCTGGGCCTATTCGACGGCGGCTGGTGTATTGGCCGCACATGGAACCACGATCTTTGCCGGTTGGAGCAGCAAGGGAGACGGCAAACCATCGGACAAAGGGATACTGGGTTTTAAGCCTGTAGATTTGCTGGCGTTGCTTGCTGCCCCGGTGACGATCACGGGAATGCTTGTCTCGCTGTCCTTCGCGGTGTCAATTACGCTCGACTGGCTGTCGGACTATATGAAGGATCACGGCTCAGCGTGGGGTCATCTCTGGGGCACCGATCTTGTATGCCTGGCTGTAGCGATGTTCGTCGCACTGGTGTTTGGCTGGCGCGTGGACATTAACGAGTTTTCAATGCAGTCGTTTTATCGGAACAGGGTGACGCGTTGCTATCTGGGGGCTTCGCTGCCCAACAGGCAGCCTGATCCATTTACCGGTTTTGAAGACCGAACCAAGGTTCGGATGCTCAACGTGCGGGCACAGACCATGGCGCCGCTGGTGTGCGACCTGCTGCCGGAACGATTCTCTCACCATGGCAAGCCACCGGGCGACTATCACGGTCCCTTTCCAATTTTCTGCACGACCCTCAACCTCACGACCGGCGAAGATTTGGCGACGCAGGAGCGCAAAGGCGCGAGCTTCTCGTTCACGCCCCTGTATTCCGGATACAGCGTTTCATGGACAGATGCCGGAGAGAACAGCAACGTGAGTTTGAACGGATTTGTCCCGACAGAGGGCTACGCATACCGAAGCCGGGGAATTTCCGTCGATTCAGCCGTGGCTATCTCCGGAGCGGCGCTGAGCCCCAATCAGGGCTACAACAGCAATCCGGCACTGGCGTTTCTGATGACGTTCTTCAACGTGCGTCTGGGCTGGTGGATTACCAATCCGCGCAAAAGGAATCGGTGGCGCGCGACGGAGTGCCGGCCGACGCCGGTGGTGGCAGCCTGGTATCTCTTCAAAGAACTTTTCGGGGCGGTGAATGACGCCTCGAACTATGTGAATCTCAGCGACGGCGGCCACTTCGACAATATGGGGCTGTATGAGCTGGTGCGGCGGCGTTGCACCTACATCGTGGTGTGTGATGCGGAAGCCGATCCGAAGATGACTTTTGAGGGGATGGGTTCGGCGATTACCAAGTGCAGGGCAGATTTTGGCGCGGAAATCGATCTCGATCTGCGGCCATTGCAGCTCGATTCGGAGACGGGATTGAGCAAGACACACTGCGTTGTCGGGACCATCCGGTATCCTCCGCCGCCTGAAGAGAACGAAGCCAGCGCGGCGCGCGGCGGCGGGCGCGGCGCCCCAACCGCCTCGGCCTGCGAGTGCCTGGGTGAGGCGGGCGACGACCCCTATACCGGAATCATCGTGTATCTGAAATCGTCGCTGGTAGGCGATGAGCCCGCTGACCTGTTGGCCTACAAGCTGCGGCACCCGGTCTTTCCTCACGATATGACGGGCAACCAGTGGTTTGCAGAGACGCAGTTTGAGAGCTATCGCAGGCTGGGCCATCACGTGGCGATGACAGCGATCCAACCTGCCTTACCGCCTGAAGAGCTGGCCGTCCGAACGCAGGATGAGATCAAGCTATTGTTCAACCGGCTTTATGAGATCTGGTATCCGCGCACGCCTGAGATGGAGAAGCATCTCGGTGACCACCTGAAGCGGTATGAAGCCATATTGGCCGAGTTGAGAGAGCGCAAAGAGCTGACCGGCCTTGAGGCGCGGCTCAATGATCCACGGACCTGGGCAGAGGCCGAGACGGTGGACTGGGAAGCTCCGCTGGACCCACCCAACAGCGAGGTCTATGCGCTGCAGTTCGCCAATTCCGTTCTGGAGTTCATGTATACGGTTTACACGAATCTGCAGATGGCATTTCCAGACAACAGGGTTTCGCCGCGGGCGGATTGGTGGATGTGCCTGTTCCGCCGCTGGGGTCGCGTGAAGCTGATGCAGCGGGCGTGGCTGGAGCACGTGCCGCTATTTCCGGAGGAGTTCCGGCTGTTTGCGCGGCGGGAGCTGAAGCTGCCGCCTTGTCCGCCGTGGGTGGAGTGATGGCTGTTGAGTGGGTTTGATGAAACTCGAAGTCCGCCCAAAAGCGAACAAAAGGAGAATTCAGGGGAGGGGGGTACATGATTTATGCCCCTAAGTTGTTGATTGGTTGTTGGTTAGGGCGAATTTCAGGTGCATTTTAACGCCGTTTTATGCGTGTTTTGGTGCGTTTTTTGCATCTTTATTTCTCGTCTGGCGTGATTCGGATTACTCCTTTTCGCCTCTTCGGAGCGTGCTCTTCATTGGTCAGTATGCCCTCTTCAGTGGAAATTGCATGCAAATTTGGCGGGACTTGAGTGAGGTCGATAAGAACCGATGAAAACCCGAACACCGGTCGACGCCGCTCCTGTAGTGATTTTCTCAAGGGTGGCTGTGTGCGCTCTGATGTTCTGCTCGGGGTGCCTGCAACACAAGGTCTCAGTTGTGGACGGGTACCGCATTGATGATAAAAGCGGCATCCCCATGCTTGTACCTAATGCCGTGCAAGACATCCATTCCGGTGAGTTTCAGACAGCGACCCTCACTCTTCCTGCCGGCCCGTCTGCTGCGAAGATTCAAGTGAGCAAGGATTGTTCAATCGAAGGCGCCGTGTTTTCGTTGCAATCGGGCTTCGGTTCAACTGACAGGTCATGGGTTGTTAAAAGCCCCAGTGCGTCAGGATGGGATACGGTCGGCGAGAAAGCTGATCTTGATGCACAGTGGAAACTATTTATCGGCGAACTCGGTCGCATGCATGGCCAGGGATGTTTCCCCGCCGGTCTCAGCATCCAATCCTTACGATCTGCAATTGCCGAGAGAATTCCACTACCCGCCAATCTCGTACCGATCTTTATGTACACCGATAAAGGGGAACGCTTTGTCGACCTCGCGCCCGGTATGGAGATCAGAATTCAAACAGTCTTATCAACAGGAAATTCGATCAATGCAGGACCCTCAACCTCTGTTCGCATATTGACTGTTAACTATGACGTTGTCTTACGTCACGGTGGAGGAATCGGGTTGAAGCTAACCCACCACGAGGACGGTGGGCAGAGGGCCTCGCCTGGGGCAGAAGATCGCCAATTGCTAACGCTGGATCAGCGATTTGCGGCGACATCGGTGTTGCGGCTTTTCTTAGGAGGAGTTTCAGAGGAGAGACAGGGAAAGCCAGAGTCTGCTCCGATTCTGCTTGGCGCTTCAGACGTGACGCGACTGGATTCGCTGACTGATCTTATTCGGAAAAGAGATTCAATCGCGTGCGTTAGCGAGGCTGGCGCTGTCTGCGCTGATCTTCCAAGCGGTTCGGTCAGTCTCTCTTCTGTCATTTGGATAAATGGCCGCCGGACCGCCATTGCGTTCGGGACGTCCCTTGCTTCTCAGCTCTTTCGTCTTCCTGAGCCGAAACAGGCCGGAGCGCTGGAATCGGTTCAGGTGCTTCGTAAGCTTAGTCTTGGCCGTTACGCGAACATTCAAATCACGCGGACCGTAGATGGCGCACAACAGCTATTCCTTCTTCCCGGAGACAGGATTGTTTGGAAAGACTGAATACTGCGTCGTGGTTACAGCGGACGGGTGCGGCGCCCTCATTTGTGGTTGGGATGGGAGGGGCGAAATCAGGGTGCTTCGCGTGCCCACCTGCCCGCCGTGGGCGGAGTGATGGTCAGCTCGCAGCTGAGTGTTGTTTCTTCTCGGCTTCGCGCAGGGCTTCGTGGATGATCATCTTCAGGTATGTCTGGTAGCGCAGGCCGCGCTCGGCAGCCTGAACGCGGGCCTTCGAAATGTCTTCTGGGTCAAGACGGATGGTGGTACTGGGTAAGGGTGCTCGCTTGACTACGGTTCCGAAGCCGAGGCGGCCTTCAGCCCCTGCCTTTTCAAACTCGCCGGCGAGTTCATCCTCGTGGGATTCCCACCATTGCGCTTCTTCGGCTTCAGTCGCGAATGTCTTGGTCTTCAGTTCTTCCAGCATTACCGGCCTCCTTATGGGATCCGAAATAGCGTTGTAGCCGTTTCTTGGCCGGCCAGGCTGTCACCACACGAACCATGCCATCATTCGGGTGCATTGTGATGACAATCAGGATTCGACCACTGTTAGTTTCCCCTACCTGTGCGAATCGTTCCTCGCCATTGCGCAATTCAGTGCCGAGATCGATTGGGCGATTCAGCATGACCTGCTCAGCTTCGGATGGAATGATGCTGTGCCGGGCAAGATGAGCAATGTTGAGTTCATCCCATTCGAAGCGAAGATGGGTCATGTATCCCTTGTCATTGTAGCTGCTTTGTAGCTACGATATCAATATCTCTTACTGCCTTAGGTCTACTGTGGTGGCGCCGGCGCCGCCTTCCTGGTGGGTGGGCTCTTCGATTTTTGCCACGTGGGGGTGGGTGCGCAGGTATTCGCGGAGGGCACGGCGGAGGATGCCCATGCCTGTGCCGTGGATGACTCTTACTCTGGGAAGGCCAGCGAGAAAGGCCTGGTCGAGGTACTTTTCGAGGTCGTTGGTGGCTTCGTCTACGGTGCGGCCGATGAGGTTGATTTCTGATTTCATGCTGTCTGAGCCGCTGCTGGTGACTGTTACCCGCACGCCCTTCTGGCGGGCTACTGCGTCCAGAGGTTTCTCTGAGACGAGCGGTTTGCCTGCGGGTGCGACGACTTCGGCGATGTCGTCGCGCTTGATGCGCATTTTGAGTGTGCCGAGGCTAACTTCGTAGAGGTCCTTTTCCAGTTCGCGGGTGATCGTGGCGAGTTTGTTCATGCTCTTGATGCGTACCTGGTCGCCTATCGAGACATGCTTTACCAGGTGCGGCTGGGCATTGGGATCACCTACGTCGGCGCCGGATTTGTGGGCTACCACGGTCGAGTTGAATTGCTGTTCGAAGTCGCGGCGGAGGCGCTGGATGCGTCGTTCCGATTCCTTCGACAACTTGAGCTGGCCCGCGCGGTCTTCGATGGCGTTGACCGTCTGACGCATCTGGAATTCGAAGTCCTTGAGCAGTGAGGCGAGTTTCAGTTCGAGCTCGCGCGTGCGCTTTTTGAGTTCGACATCACCTTCGCGCGCAAGACGGGCGCGTTCCTGGTTGAGAGAGTACTTCTCTTCGCGGGCAGCCTTGCGCTCGGCTTCGAGGTCGGTGAGCTGCTGATGCAGATTCTGGAGGAAGCGGGCAATATCGGCCTGTTGCGTACCCATGCGTTCACGTGCACCTGCGACGATGGCCGGGTTCAGGCCGAGACGCTCGGCGGTCTGTATGCCTGCGCTCGCTCCGGGAATGCCGAGACGGAGCTGGTAGTTGGGGATGAGGGTCGTCTCGTCCACACCCGCGGCCGCGTTGAGTACGCCCGGGGTATTCGCCGCGTAGATTTTGAGGCTGGTGTGATGAGTGCTGATGAGCGACCAGGCCTGGGATTGCAGAAAATAGTTGGCCACGGCTACTGCAAGGGCCGAGCCTTCGTCGGGATCGGTGGCAGAGCCGAGTTCATCGAGCAGAATGAGCGACGCGGGGCCAGCGAGGTGGGAGATGCGGTCTAGATTGACGATGTGCGCGCTGAAGGTCGAAAGCGCCTGTTCAATGGATTGCGCGTCGCCGATGTCGGCGAGAAATGCGTTGAAGATGGGCAGCGTCGCGCCGGCTGCCGGAACAGGGATACCGGATTGCGCCATGAGGGTGCAAAGGGCCGTGGTCTTGAGCGTGACTGTCTTGCCGCCGGTGTTGGGTCCGCTGATGATGAGCTGGCGGGCGCTGGATTGCAGTTCGAGGGTAAAGGGGACGATACGGCCGCCTGAATTGCGCAGCCGCTTTTCGAGCAGCGGATGGCGGGCAGATTCGAGACGGAACAGGTCGGGTGAGAAGGTTGGCCGTGTGCAGTCGTAGGCGATCGAGAAGCGGGCGCGAGCCTGAAGCGTGTCGACCACCGCGAGCACACGAGCGCCGGCTACAAGAGCTTCGGCATGCGTTCCGACGAGACGCGTGAGAGCGACGAAGATGCGATGAATTTCAGCTTGCTCTTCTTCGAGCAGACGAACTAGCTCGTTGTTCTGCTCAATGGTTTCGAGGGGCTCGACGTAGACTGTTTGACCGGATGAGCTGGCTCCATGGACAACGCCCGAGACTTTGCGCTTCTGTTCGGCTTTGACCGGGATGACGAAGCGATCGCCGCGTATGGTGATCAGGTCGTCCTGAGTCTGGTTGTCGCTTGAGAGGCGTCGAAGCGCCGAACGCAGCGACTCTTCAATGACGCGCTGTTGTCGCTGCTGTTCGTGACGTATGCGGGATAACTCAGGACTCGCGTCATCGGCGAGCGAGCCGTCAGGCATCAGCTTGCGTTGGATCGATTCGGCCAGCGTGCTCAAACTGCCCGCGGCAAGCGCAAAGGATAGTTCCTGCAAAGCCGGGATGTTGTTGGCGTTTGCCGGAGGATTGCGCAGCAGGGATTGCCACGCCGCGATATCGTTGGCAAGATGCGCGATGGACTGAAGCTCTTCGGGCTCGAGCGCAGCTTCCGGGATCTGGGATTTGGCAGCCAACTGCGTCGGGTTAAAGAGTCCCCCGAGTGGAATGGACACGGAAGCATTCAGCAGCAGGCGAAGTTCCGTGACAAGCTGGTGCTGATGATCGATCCACTGCTGATCGGTGGAGGGATGAAGGGCTTCGATCGATTCGCGGCCTACGCGCGAGACGGCGAAGCTCGCTACGAGGGCGAGGAGCGGTTGCCACTCCAAAGCGGCTGCGTCGAGGTGCGCGGCAGGAGCAGGGATGGGCGAGAGTAACGAGTTCGGATCAGATTCGACGTGAGACATACCTTGTTTATCGTATCTCCAACACGCAAAAGCGTGTTTGAGCGATACTCTTGTGAATGACCTCGCGCGGGCCGGAATCGCTGCCCAGAATGAGGCTGCCTCAGCTGAAGCTGATGGACCCTGAAAGTTAGCAAAAATTTTGCCTTGGGACGAGTTATATGAGCTATCGAAGGATACGACTCTTAATTACCATTGTGGGCCTGTGCCTCCTGGTGCCCGCATTCTTTCTGCCAGCCATCATCATGCAGCAGCACTCAGGGCCGGGTCTTGGCACTCAGCCTGGGTGGGTATGCGCGGTAATGGCCACTGCGTCACTGGCCGGGATCTTCAAGGGCTCGATCGCATCGGCGACACCGGACATTCTTTGCCTCATGGTGAGCGGGTTGGTGAATCCGTTGCTACTCATCTATTTCATATTCTGTTTATGGCCAAAACTTGTGTGGGTTCGGCTGTGCCTGGCGATCGTAATTCTTGCCGGAATAGCGACGTCCTGGCGGTTTTTCTACTATTCGCATCTCACTCCCACGATAGGGCATTTCCTGTGGGTCGCGGGGATCGTGGTGATTTTAGCTGGAGAGTTGGTCGGCCGCTTTGAGAAACGCGCCAAGTGATCAGACGGCCGTGATCAGACGCGCTCTATCCTGGAGTAGAAGCGCGTGCCATCTTTTGAGCCTCGCGCTGTTTATTGTGATGGCGCTCTTACCGGGATGCCATCGAAACGGCCACACGCCTGTTGATCATCCCCAGCTCGCTGAAGGCGTCATCATGCGCGACGTGACGTTCCAGAGCGCAGCACTGAAGCAGGAGATGACCTACCGTGTGTTCCTTCCAGAAAAACGGAACGTAGGAGAGAAGTTCCCGGTCGTCTACTTGCTGCATGGCAACGGAGGCGGCTTTCGGGAGTGGTCCAATGATTCAAATGTGGCAACGTACGCTGCGCGCGGGGTCATTCTGGTGATGCCGGAGGGCAGGTCGTCGTACTACCTCAACGCAGTCGAGCGTCCGGCGGATAAGTACGAGGACTACCTGACACAAGAACTGATTACTGATGTTGACGTACGCTTTTCTGCGAAGCCGGGGCGAAGCAATCGCGCGATTGTCGGAGTTTCAATGGGCGGCTTTGCTGCGATCAAGATGGCGCTTAGCCACCCAGAGTTATATGTCTTTGCGGGTGCGATAAGTCCGCCAATCGATGCGCCGCAACGGAAATTCAGTTGGAAGCGCGCAGGGCAGTGGTGGGGGTTTCGCGCAATCTTTGGGCCGATGGACAGCGACGAGCGCAAGGCTCGCAATCCGTTTGTGCTGGTGCAATCCGCCGTGCCGCAGGTTACTCCGTACATCTATCTGACTGCAGGCGAACAGGAGCCGCTGCTTGAGCCGATTCAGAGATTCGAAAGCCGATTGAAGCAGCGCGGCCTTGCCCACGAGTTTCACACAAGGCCCGGAGGACATGACTGGTACGAGTGGGATGCGCAGATTCCCGGGTGCTTTGCGAGCCTGTTTACGAACGTGGCCCTGAATCCCGGTAAGTGATGATTCAGCCGATGTTCCTGAGGCTCAGGAGACAGCGCCGGAGCATGACTTTTCAGGGCAGTGCGAACGGGGCTTCCATCTGCATAGGGACACCCCTGACAATCAGAGGCTTGAACTTCAACGTGAGAGCACGGGAAACGGCTGCGTCCTGCTGGTGAAACTGGTCAGCGCTGTTGCGGTACGCTTCGCGCACTTTGCCGGTGCGATCAGTCCTGATGTAGATCGTGGTGGAGATACCAACAGCGCTCGCCGATGAAGAAGTCTTGTCCGGAGGCCACTTCGAAAGCGGCGTCTCCAGCATCGATGCTGCCGTGCTCTGGGAGACCAGCGTGGTCTGAATCTGCTTCGCTGGAAGCGTAAATTCCCTGGCCTTGAGAATCCGATAGTCAGATTGAGGAAGAGGTTCGAGGCGCGTAATGCTGCCGCGCAGCAGCATGTTGGCGGGCAGGTCATTGATCAGCGTGCGCGCGATTTGCTGCTGGCCAAATGGAGCGAAGTCATCAAATGCCACATAGCGTGTGAAATCCATACCGCTGGCAATTCTGGGGTCGGAGTCGCGGAAGCAGACACGCGCGACAGACTGTTCGTCCAAAGCGGCGTTCGAACCGGCAGCGTCGGCAGAAGCGCTGTTAGCCAGAGCGGACGTGTCGAGACAGGCGTGGACATTTTCTCCGATGGGTATGGTGCCGGGAATCTTGCGCAGGATTGCGGCTTTTGGAGCAGGGTCGAGAATCGCATCCACGAAATTCTGAATCCAGCGAGGATAGAAGTTGCCAGTATCGTGTTCTTCTACGACGCGGCCGTTGACGATGCGAATCTGGCTGAAGGTCTTCGAACGAATGACAATGCGATAAGTGACACGGTTGAGCCAAAAGAGTTCGACCCGCGCACGCATATCAGATTCACCTGGAGCCTGCGGGAAAGGATCAGTGATGCGATGTTCCGGAGGACTGATTTCGAGGACCAGATGGAAGGGTTGCTCGCTCTCCGTCAGCGATGAGAGGCGCATGGCGCGGTCGATCGCGACATCGTCGGCAACTGTTTCGGGCTGGGGTTTGACTAACTCCTGCAGCGAGCAGCCACAGAGCGCGGAGATCGCGCAGCCCAAGCCGGCAATCATGGCGGCGCGGCGCATGCGTGGATGTTAGCACTCGTAATAGCTGCTTTGGAGGGGCACTTACTAATGATTGAGATAGTAACTGGCCTTGAGTGAGTGTCTTTTACGTGCCGGGAACATTAAGTGGAGACCATGCGTATTCTCAATGCAAACGATGCTGATCCCAGCTTGATGACTGGGAGGATTGGCGGCGCGTATGTATTGCAGCGATTGTGGTCAGGCGTTGGTGGCGGGGCAGGCGTACTGTCCTCGCTGTGGCCGGGCGAGTGCGATGGGTATTCCGCAAGGGATGCCGGCGGGTTCTGCGGATCCGATCATGCAGGGCTTGCCATATCTGGAGCGGCGCGTTAATTCACTGGCCGTTGGCTGGTTTATTTATGCGGGCCTCATCGCCCTTTTCGGTGTGATGGGAATGTTCTTTGCTCAGGCGGCCTTGAGCGGGCACCTCGGACCATGGATGACCGGGCCCTGGGCTCATGGACATTCGCGTTGGCATGAGTTTGGGCCATTCCAGGGGCCGGCATTACCGCTCTTTTTCATGAAGCTCGGCTGGCTGTTTCTGGGCCTGCGTGTCGGTCTGGCCGCAGCTGCGGGATACGGGCTGATGTACAAGACCACCTGGGGCCGTTGGGTGGCAATCGTCGCCGGGATACTTGCAATCCTGCATGTTCCCCTTGGAACGGCGATAGGCATCTGGACGCTGCTGGTACTAGCCAATGCGCGCAATGCATTGGGGTATGACGCGATGGCCCGCTAGGAACATTCAAGGAAAATCGGAAATTAATTGAGAGGCCTACCCTCCGGAATATGGAGGCTGGCCTTTTTCCTTTTTGACGCCAGGCTTTGTAGCGAATTCTCTAAAATTGTCCTTGACGCCTTACGTCTACATATATAGAGTTCTACCATGAAGCTACGGATCTCTCCTCAAACACTGTTGGTTCTGGACGCTTTTCTGGCGGAATCGGCCGAATGGCGCTACGGATACAGGATCAGCCAGGAGACTGGACTGAAGTCCGGCACGTTGTATCCGATCCTGATGCGGATGGAAGAACGGCAGCTGCTCGAAACCAAGTGGGAGAGCAGCGAACCAGGCCGGCCTCCAAGGCATATGTACCGGCTTACGCCCGATGGAATGCAGTTTGCACGTGAAAGCCTGACTGCGAGTGAACCGGGCCGGTTGGGAAGCGCAGCGTTTGGCGAGGCGCAGGGCTAGTGGGCGCAGTACACAAATTTGCCCGTGTAGTGGTGCGCTGTACGGCCCGGTTTGTTCCGCATCGGCATCAGGAATGGGCCGCAGCGTTGCTGGCAGAACTCGACTTTATCGAGAGCGACTGGGCGGCACTCGGGTGGGCGCTGGGCGGCGTGACGGCTCTCGTGCGCCGTTCATGGGCCGCAGTTGGGCACGGAGCGCTGGTGTGGTTAGGTATCGATTCTCAAAGCTGGAAGGAGCAGGCAATGGAGCAGCAAGCAAAGAAAGCTGGGCTATTGTTACTCGGGGCCCTTGGCGCGTTTGCAGTGGTGGCGGTCATGTTTGGCCTGCTGTTCGGGCTTGCGGTCACCTTTCCGAGCCTGGGTCTGGATCGGGCAGAGTGGACTCATTGGCTGATGGTGATCGTGATTCCGATGATGATCTGCGCAGCTGCGGCGATCTGGTTGTGGCGGAGGAAGAAGCCGGTTGCCGTGGGAATTCTGCTGACGGCCGTGGCCTTCGGTACTCATATCGCACTGCATTTTGCGCACCACTGGAATGGGCAGTAAACGGACGGGCAAGGCAGATCCAGGCCGCGTTTCGTGGCAGCATTTCGTGGCCCTTTCTGACCGCGGATTAGAATCGAAGGCATGGACTTTCCTTTGATTCGTATGAGGCGAACGCGGCGCACTGAGGCGCTGCGCTCGCTGGTGCGGGAGACGCGACTGGAACCGGGTCAGTTGATCTATCCCCTCTTCCTGTGTCCCGGCGAAGGAGTGCGGCGCGAGATTGGATCGATGCCGGGGGTGTCTAACCTCTCAGTGGATGAGGCGCTCAAGGAAGCGGAAGAGGCGGCCCGGCTTGGACTGGGCGGCCTCTTGTTGTTTGGCCTGCCTGAGTCGAAGGATGAGCAGGGCTCCGGGGCCTGGGACGACGCCGGAATTGTGCAAACCGGGCTGCGGGCCTTGAAAGCCGGCGCGGCAGCGAAAAAGCTGGTGCTGATTGCCGACGTCTGCCTCTGCGAATACACCAGTCACGGGCATTGCGGAGTGGTGGTGGAATCGGGGGACGGATACGACGTCGAGAATGACTCATCCATCGAGATTCTGGGTCGCACAGCGGCCAGCCTGGCAGGGGCCGGCGCGGATATCGTCGCACCCAGCGACATGATGGATGGGCGCGTGGGTTTAATCCGCGAGGCGCTGGATGAAGCCGGGCATGAGCAGACGCCGATTCTCAGCTATGCATCGAAGTTTTCTTCGGCGTTCTACGGGCCGTTTCGCGAGGCGGCGGACTCGGCGCCTCAGTTTGGCGACCGGCGAAGCTACCAGATGGACGGCGCCAACGTTCGAGAAGCGATGCGCGAGATCGAGCAGGACCTGGCGGAAGGCGCGGATATGGTGCTGATGAAGCCGGCCATGCCCTATCTGGATGTGATTCGCGCTGCACGGGAGCGCTTTGACGTGCCGATGGGCGCGTATCAGGTTTCGGGCGAATACTCGATGCTGCACGCTGCCTTCGCAAAAGGATGGCTGGAACCCGAGCGGGCAATGCTGGAGTCGCTGGTGGGTATTCGACGGGCCGGAGCGGATTTCATTGTGACTTACTTTGCGAAGGATGCAGCGCGGGTGCTTTAGTCAAGATTGAGTTCCAGACTTATATACTTCGTGGCATAGCGGCTGCGCTCGCCGCGGGAGATACGATTTGGGCTGGTCTCGACGTGGGTTCCTGAAATCGCTGTCGCGGACGGCGATGGTGCTTTCGCTGGAAGATGTTCTGGGGCTTGCGAGACCAATGCTTAGCCAGGCGCCGCAGCCTGGCCAGCAACCTCCTCCGGGAATGGCGCGCCCGTCGTACGAAGCGCAGGCCAAGCCCGCTCCGGGCGGACTGCGGTCGCCGATCGCCGGCACGCCACTGGGGCTGAGTTTTGTTGATGTGGCCAAATCGGCCAGACTCACAACGAAGACCATTTATGGCGGCGAACATAAAAACAAATATCTACTGGAGACGACAGGCTGCGGCGTAGCTTTCTTTGACTACGATCAGGATGACTGGCTCGATATCTTCCTCGTCAATGGCTGGAGGCTGGAAGGTTTTCCAAAGGGACAGGAACCTGTCTGCCACTTATTCAAAAACAATCGTGACGGCACTTTTACCGATGTAACTGCCAAATCCGGGTTAGGACGTTCGGGTTGGGGGCAGGGTTGCTGTGTCGGTGACTATAACAATGACGGGTGGAATGACTTATTCGTCAGTTACTACGGCCAAAACGCACTGTATAGAAATAACGGCGACGGAACGTTTACCGAGGTCACCAAACAGGCTGGACTGTTGCAGGACAAGCTGCGCTGGAACTCAGGGTGCGCGTTTCTCGACTATGACAAAGACGGTCACCTTGATTTGTTCGTAGGCAACTATATCGACTTCGATGTGAAGACTGCTCCTCTACCCGAGGATGCCGGGTGCGCGTACAAAGGCATCCAGGTTGCTTGCGGGCCGCCGGGGTTGTTGGGCGGAAAGAACATTCTTTATCACAACAACGGCGACGGGACATTCAAGGATGTCAGCGAGAAGACGGGCATGTGGGGCACGATCGGAACCTATGCCCTCTCGGTCGCGGTCGGTGACATCGATAACGATGGATGGCCCGATATCTATGTAGCTAACGACTCGACCGCAGCGACCTATTACCAAAACCAGAAGGATGGAACCTTCAAGGACGTGGCGATTGAGGCCGGGATCGCATACTCTCCAGATGGCAAGCCTCAGGCCGGAATGGGTGTTTCGCTGGGAGATTTCAACCGTGATGGGCTGCTCGATATCGTCAAGACCAATTTCGCGGGAGATACAGATTCTCTCTATCTAAACTTAGGCGATGGTACGTTTGAAGATCATACCTACTTATCCGGACTGGGGGTCAACACGCGCTATCTGGGATGGGGCGTCGGCTTTCTGGATATGGATAACGACGGCTGGCTCGACATACTCGTCTGCAACGGCCATGTCTATCCCGAGGTAGACGGAACACAAATCGATGCGCCTTATGCCGAACATAAATATCTGTATCGCAATCTGCGCAATGGGCAGTTTGAAGAGGTTACAAAGGCTGGCGGCCCGGGCATTAACGATCCGGTGCCGGCGCGGGGTTGCGCTTTCGGCGATTTTGATAACGATGGCGACGTCGACGTGGTCGTCAACTGCATCAACAGTGGGCCGCAGCTTCTGAGATGCGATCTGACAAGCGACACTGTCCGTGGCCGCAACTGGATCAAGGTTCGCACCGTGGGTACGAAGAGCAACCGCTCAGGAATTGGCGCGCGGCTTACTGTGACTGCACGAGTCGATCCAAAAGCGCCTAAGCCGATGGTGCAGATCGAGGAGGTGCGGTCAGGCGGGAGTTATTACTCGCAGAACGATCTTCGCGTTCATTTTGGATTGGATCAGGCGAAGAAAGTGGATAGCCTGGAGATTCGTTGGCCGTCGGGCGCCGTAGATCTATTAAAAGACCTGGATGCGAATAAGTTATACGTAATTCAAGAAGGCGGAAAGATATTGAAGGCCGATAATTTCAGCCCGGCAAAAAAGAAAACATAACTAACTCAGGTTTATGTACAGACCGCAATGACCTCGGACAATTCATGCAGATGCGTCGCTGAATAAGAGTTTGTGCAGGATGAAATTTTGCGTTGACCGGTTCAACTCGCAGATGCGTTTAGTCGTCTCTTCTGGCAGCACGACGAGGACGACAGCGGGAGCTGGTGGGGCGTAGAGTCTGACTCGTTTTGGGGACTTGCTGGGAGTTTGCTGGTTCGGCAGTTTATTGGGGATGGCGAGTTTGTTGGTGATCGATCGGAAGACGCCCGCCGTTTTCGCAGGAACTCTTGCGTCCCAGGGCACGCCTGCCGTCTACATAGGCGGGGATCCGAATGCGGCCTGCGCCGCCTGCCATCGGGATATCTACGAACGATACCGGAAGACGCCAATGGCCAACGCCAGCGGCTTGGCTGCAGAGGGCTTTCTGCCGGGCCGGTTCGCCCACGCCGCTTCGGGCGTCGAGTATCGTATCGACGAAGAGGGCGGCAGGGTGTATCTGGCCTTTGAACGCAAGCCGCCGGAACCCGGACTGGGCGTTGCCGTGGTGGGACCTGGCAGCGCTGGAACCATAACAGACTTGAAAGGCCGCCGGGAGCTCAAATATTTCCTGGGGTCGGGCAAGCGCGGAAGAACGTACCTCTTCGAACAAGAAGGGTATTGGTTCGAAAGCCCGATCAATTGGTACGCAAAAAAGCGAGTCTGGGATATGGCGCCCGGCTATCTGAAGGCGCGGGAGGTCCCTCTTACGCTGCCGGTCGACCCAGGGTGCCTCCGATGCCATAGCTCGGGCGCTCAACCATCGCTGCCTGAGGCCCGGAACCGGTATGCGGGCGCGCCCTTTCTTCAGGGCGGCATTACTTGTGCTTCCTGTCACGGAGATGCGTCGGCGCATCTGGCCAGCGGCGGTCGCACGGCGATGCTCAAACTCAGCCAGCTATCGCCTCAGCTATCTGCGGTTCAACGGGATTCGATCTGCCTGAACTGCCATCTGGAAGGACAGGAGGCAGTGGTCCACGAGGGTAAGCGGCTGGTGGATTTTCGCCCCGGGGAAAGCATCTTCGACTACGCCAGCTATTTTGTCTGGGAGAGCCAGCCGGGTGCTGCTGGAGCCCTTCCTTCCGATGCCAGGGCGACGAGCCAATGGGAGGCTCTTCTTGAGAGCGGTTGCCGGCGCGGCGCCGGGGACAAGCTGACCTGCACCAGTTGTCCTGATCCCCACTCAACGGCCAGCGCGATGTCCGACGAGCAGCGAATCGCTTATTACCGGTCACGTTGCCTGGTGTGTCATGCCACGGATTCACCAGCGGCGAAAAGTGCGAGTGAGAATGAGCATGTGCGGGCCGGATTTGCGACCACGCACCACCCTGAGAATCCGGACTGCACGGCTTGCCACATGCCGCGAGCGGCAGCCGACGACATTGCGCACGAGCAGGTAACTGACCATCGCATCCCGCGAACTGCACCGGTTCACGCAGCGAAGAGCCAGAAACGAGCACCGGCATCCCCGATATCCGGGACACTGGCGGCCGTAGGGGGCGGAGCTGGCGTGTTGGGTGAAGCCAGGAGCAAAGTCCAAGCCCGCGACCTCGGGCTGGCCTACGCGATGGCCGCGGCCAAGGGGGATGCAAGGGCGGTAGAGCAAGCTCGGGCACTGCTCCAGGAAGCTGAGCAGCTTCCCGAGGCTGCCGGAGACCATGAACTTCACGCGCAGCTAGGGTTTCTGGAACAAGTTGCAGGGGAAAAGGCGGCTGCGGCTCAGGAATACGGCCTGGCCCTCGCTGCCGATTCCGACGACTCGTTTGCGGCCGGAAATCTTGCCTTGCTCAAGGCCGGTGATAGGCAGTACGGGGAGGCGATTGCACTTTGGGAGCGAGCTTTCGGACATGACCCGACACAAACAAGGGCCGGGATGAATCTAGCTGTGGTGCAATGCGGGTTGGGCAGTCGAGAGGCAGCCCTTGCGACGCTGGAGAGGATTCTGGAATTTTCGCCCGATGAAGCACAGGCCAGGGAGCTCGCCGGGGAGATTCGTGCTGGGCGCCATGCGTGCAGTGGACACTGAGGTTGCGTCCCTTGTCGCGTCCGGCAATCGCACCCTGCCCAATCGTTTATGCAGATGGAATGACCACTAAATGTCATGCTCTCAAACGCGTGAAGTGACGAGAGTGCACGAATCGGGGATAGATGCCTGATTCGATTGTGGCAGTTTCGATGTCCAGCGGCGGACAGGTGAAACGATGCAACTGTCCGCTAGTGGACGATACAGGCATGAGTCCGAGTAAAGGCATTTACTCCAACTTTCGATGGAGATGAAAATGGGCAGCTCCCGCCTGGTCGGCAAGTGGATTTGGGAAGGCTGGAGGTCCTATCGTGGTGCTGTCAGCTGGTTACTAAATGACATATCATTTTATTGGATATATAACTTAGTTTGTCATACTTTAAAGCTGGACAAAAGTGGTTCAAGTGGGACAATCCGTGAGCCAAACTGATCATATTTTGGTGACATTTATCTCCTTAAAATGGAAGTAAAGCTTATAACTTCTATGAGATGCCGGAAATTTGGATCCAGTTGAAGCTGAGGCCTGCGCGCTTGAAAACGCTTTCAGTCTTTGACATTACTTATCCTTGAACCTTGAGGCGCTTTTCTCGCGCCAAAGGATTGACAGCGGCTCCTCGTTTCCACTATCGTTCGGCGGTGTTCCGAAGCGCCTTTTTCTTGGCTCCGATTTGAGAATCTCTGAGAGCGGGTATGTCGGGCAGATCTATTTGCGGATCAAGACCATCCGCAAGTGGGTGTAAGAGAGCGGGCTTAGCCAACGTGGCAGGACTCGCCGGAATTGTTCACGGAGACGGGGAAGACTCCAAAAACCTTCAGTACAAACACGCAGGCGCCCGACTGAGCAGCGATTTGCTTTCAGGTGTGCGGGAACCACGATGCATTGATTGGAGCGGGAGTTTCAACCGGCCCGGCGGGCAAAAAGATCAAATCCAAAAACGGATTGAACGCTTTTAGGAGACCGCATGACTAAACATATGCGGGCGACATTCTACATGGCACTCCTCGCCATCGGATGTTTGCTCACTAACGCACCCGCGCGCGCCCAGGCAGTGTATGGATCTGTCTTTGGGACGGTGACGGATAAGACTGGGGCGGTTGTTCCAGGCGCCACGGTAACGGTGACTGACGAGGCCAAGGGCACTGTCGTTACAGTCACTTCCAACGAGTCGGGCGACTACACTGTCTCGCATCTCATTCCCGACACTTACGATCTAAAAGTCGATATCAAGGGATTCAAGAGCTATTTAAACAAGGGCGTCGTTGTGGCCGCCGATACGGCACCGCGCGTGGACGTCGCGCTTGAGATCGCCGGCGCCGGAGCGGAGACGGTTGAAGTCAATGCCGACACCGTTCCCCAGCTGAAGACCGACCGTGCGGATGTATCAACGGTTTTTGACTCGCAACAGGTTGCCGATCTCCCGGTAGGCGATCAGAACTTCACCAACCTGCAGCTCCTGCTGCCCGGCGCACAGTTGCTGGGCTGGTCACACGCCGCGGATGAAAATCCCCAGGGCTCGCGCC
>Ga0206936_1111_pt2 | contig 23963 bp, 11 predicted proteins | sample Alteio_BWOrgHeat_14_FD_152922 | JGI IMG/M metagenome (GOLD analysis project Ga0206936, IMG submission 152922) | Enriched cells from forest soil in Barre Woods Harvard Forest LTER site, Petersham, Massachusetts, United States -... | ecosystem: Environmental > Terrestrial > Soil > Temperate forest >... | reverse complement strand
CACGGTGACGGTACAGGATAACACGGCCCCGACAGCGATTTGCCAGTCGGTCACGGTATCCCTGGATAATACGGGCAATGTAACGATAGCGGGATCAGATGTAGACGGAGGCAGTTTTGACAACTGCGGCATCGGATCAGAAAGTGTATCCCCAGGTTCTTTCACTTGCGTCAATGTAGGCGACAATACGGTAACCTTGACGGTGACGGATTTAAGCGGTAATACCTCGAGCTGCAGTGCCACGGTAACGGTACAGGATAATACGGCCCCGACAGCAATCTGCCAGTCCATTACGGTATCACTTGATAATACGGGCAATGTAACGATAGCGGGATCAGATGTAGACGGAGGCAGTTTTGACAACTGCGGCATCGGGTCAGAAAGCGTATCACCCAATTCATTTACATGCAGTAATACAGGCGACAATACGGTAACGCTGACGGTAACGGATTTAAGCGGAAATGCTTCCACGTGCAGTGCCACGGTGACGGTACAGGACAACACAGCCCCGACAGCGATCTGCCAGTCGATCACGGTATCGCTGGATAATACAGGTAATGTAACGATAGCGGGATCTGATGTGGACGGTGGCAGTTTTGACAACTGCGGCATCGGATCGGAAAGCGTATCGCCCAATTCATTTACGTGCAGTAATACAGGAGACAATACGGTAACGCTGACAGTAACGGATATAAATGGTAATACTTCGAGCTGCAGTGCCACGGTGACGGTACAGGATAACACGGCCCCGACAGCGATCTGCCAGTCGGTCACGGTATCGCTGGATAATACAGGCAATGTAACGATAGCAGGTTCGGATGTGGACGGTGGCAGTTTTGACAACTGCGGCATCGGATCAGAAAGCGTATCGCCCAATTCATTTACGTGCAGTAATACAGGTGACAATACGGTAACGCTGACGGTGACGGATATAAATGGTAATACTTCGAGCTGCAGTGCCACGGTGACGGTACAGGATAACATGGCCCCGACAGCGCTCTGCCAGTCGATCACGGTTCAGCTGGATAACAGCGGCAATGCCAGTATCCAGGCAAGTGATGTAGACGGGGGCAGTTTTGACAACTGCGGCATCGGATCAGAAAGCGTATCGCCCAATTCATTTACTTGCAGTAATACAGGTGACAATACGGTAACGCTGACGGTGACGGATATAAATGGTAACACGTCGAGCTGCAGTGCTACAGTGACGGTACAGGACAACACGGCCCCGACAGCGCTCTGCCAGTCGATCACGGTATCCCTGGATAATACGGGCAATTTAACGATAGCGGGATCGGATGTCGACGGGGGCAGTTTTGACAACTGCGGCATCGGATCGGAAAGCGTATCACCGAACAGCTTCAGCTGCTTAAATACAGGAGAGAATGCAGTGACGCTGACAGTAACGGATTTAAGCGGAAATGCTTCCACGTGCAGTGCCACAGTCACGGTACAGGATAACACGGTACCGACATCGATCTGCCAGTCGATCACGGTATCGCTGGATAATACAGGCAATGTAACGATAGCAGGCACGGATGTAGACGGGGGCAGTTTTGACAACTGCGGCATCGGATCAGAAAATGTATCACCCAATTCATTTACGTGCAGTAATACAGGTGACAATACGGTAACGCTGACGGTGATGGATATAAATGGTAACACGTCGAGCTGCAGTGCCACGGTGACGGTACAGGACAACACGGCCCCGACAGCGATCTGCCAGTCGGTCACGGTATCGCTGGATAATACGGGCAATGTAACGATAGCGGGCACGGATGTGGACGGTGGCAGTTTTGACAACTGCGGCATCGGGTCAGAAAGCGTATCACCCAATTCATTTACGTGCAGTAATACAGGCGACAATACGGTAACGCTGACGGTAACGGATTTAAGCGGAAATGCTTCCACGTGCAGTGCCACGGTGACGGTACAGGACAACACAGCCCCGACAGCGATCTGCCAGTCGATCACGGTATCGCTGGATAATACAGGTAATGTAGCGATAGCGGGATCTGATGTGGACGGTGGCAGTTTTGACAACTGCGGCATCGGATCGGAAAGCGTATCGCCCAATTCATTTACATGCAGTAATACAGGAGACAATACGGTAACGCTGACGGTGACGGATTTAAGCGGAAATGCTTCCACGTGCAGTGCCACAGTTACGGTACAGGATAACATGGCGCCAGTGATAACATGTGCTGGTAATATTACTCAGAATACGGATGTTGGCAATTGCAATGCAGTAGTTACGTTTAGTGTAGTGGCGACAGATAACTGTGGTGTATCATCAATAATATCTACTCCAGCATCTGGAAGCACGTTTAATATAGGAACAACTACAGTAACTAGTACGGCAACAGATATAAATGGTAATACAAGTACCTGTTCTTTCATGGTAACAGTAGTTGACAATCAACCACCAGTAATCACTTGTCCATCGAATATAACAGTTAATGCGGATATTAATACATGTAGTTCTGTGGTTTCCTTCGCAATAACAGCGACAGATAACTGTGGGGTTTCGACGGTAGTATCGAATCCATCTTCTGGCAGTACGTTCAACGTGGGAACCACAACAGTTACAAGTACGGCAACAGATTTAAATGGTAATACGGCGACCTGTTCATTTACTGTAACTGTATTAACTGTAATACCCGCGCAGCCAGGGCCTATAAGCGGAAACACTACTGTTTGTGCTAACACGACTCAAACATATTCGGTTGCACCGGTAATTAATGCTACAAGTTATACCTGGACATTGCCAGGTGGATGGACAGGAAGTTCAGTTACTAACAGCATCACTGTTACAGTTGGAACTACAGGTGGAACCATCAGTGTAACTGCAAATAATGCTTGCGGCTCAAGCCCTGCTCAAACATTGTCAGTTACTGTTAACAATGTTCCTACTCAACCTGGAGTAATAGCTGGACCAACAGCTGTTTGTTCTGGTAGTTCTCATACTTATTCTATTGCCGCTGTGGCTGGAGCGACCAGTTATACATGGACACTACCATCAGGGTGGACAGGAAGTTCAACTACCACAACTATTAATACAGTTAGTGGAGTAAATAGCGGAAATATTACTGTAACAGCAAATAATCTTTGTGGAAGCAGTATAGCAAGTGTATTAACAGTTACAGTATATACAGGTGCTCCTGCGCAACCAGGTGTAATATCAGGAAATACGACGGTTTGTTACGGAACAACTCAGACGTATTCAGTTGCTCCAGTAGTGGGTGCAGTAAGTTATATATGGACAACTCCAGCGGGATGGACTGGTACTTCTACAACTGCAAGCATTACAGTAACCATAGGGAACTCAAATGGAAACGTAACTGTTAAGGCAGTAAATCCTTGCGGAAACAGTGCCGTCAGAACTTTAGCAGTTACTGTTACACATGTACCAGCGCAACCTGGTCCAATATCCGGACCTACCTCTATTTGCCAAGGAAGCACAGCAACCTATTCAGTGGCTACTGTATCTGGTGCTACCAGTTACACATGGACATTGCCTGGTGGATGGACTGGTACTTCAACTACCAACTCAATTACAGTTACTACCGGAGCAGGAGGAGGAAATGTGTTTGTTAAAGCAAACAACAGTTGTGGCACAGGACCCTCAAGAGTATTATTTGTTACTGTAACTCATGCCCCGGTTATAGTTGGAAATATAACAGGTAATACTCCGGTTTGTGCAGGAAGTGTGCAGACATATTCAATAAGTGCTGCCGCAGGTGCAACGAGCTACACTTGGACATTGCCAGGCGGATGGTCTGGATCTTCTACAACTACGAGTATAACTACTACCGTTGGAACTTCTGGCGGCACAATTTCAGTAACTGCGAATAACAGTTGTGGAAGCAGTGCACCAAGAACGAAGGTAATAGTTGTTAATAACGTTCCTGCTCAACCAAGTTCAATAATAGGAAACGCAACAGTTTGCTCCGGAACACTTCAAATTTATCATATCACTGCAGTGAGTGGAGCAACAAGTTACACATGGACATTGCCAGCAGGCTGGAATGGAAGTTCTACCACCTCAAGTATCACTACAACTGCAGGGTCTGCAGGTGGAACTATTTCTGTTACAGCAAATAACAGTTGTGGCAGTAGCCCTGCTCAGACATTAGTTGTAACAGTAAATTCTGCACCTGCTCAACCAGGACCAATTTCCGGAAATATTGCAGTATGCCATGGTACATCTCAGGTCTACTCTATTTCGCCAGTTGCAGGAGCAGTTAGCTATGTTTGGACATTACCAGCTGGATGGAGCGGAAATTCAACAACAACAAGCATCACAGCAAACGTTGGATTTAATAGTGGAAATATTACTGTTAAAGCAGTAAATGGTTGTGGAACCAGTGCAGTTCAAACTTTGGCTGTTACTGCTAGTACAGTTCCTGTAACACCAGGACCTATAACGGGCAATACTCCGGTCTGCGGAGGGTCAACTCAGATATATTCAATTAGCCCTGTTGCTGGTGCAACAAGTTATAACTGGGTTCTTCCTTCTACATGGACAGGTAGTTCTACCACAGATTCTATCACAGCAACTGTTGGAACAGTTGGTGGAAACATCTTCGTTAATGCAGCCAATGGTTGCGGTACAAGCCCGAACAGGACATTCTTTGCTACTTATACGCCTCTTCCAAATACGCCAGGACCAATTTCCGGTAACACAGCTGTTTGCGCAGCAAGTACTCAAACGTATTCAATAGCTCCTGTTAATAATGCTACAAGTTACTTCTGGACATTACCATCAGGATGGACTGGTTCTTCTACAAGTACTAGTATTACTACAACTGTAGGCAGTAATAGTGGCAACGTTTCGGTTCTTGCAGTAAATAATTGCGGAATCAGCAATACAACAAGGATTTTATCTGTTTCAGTTGGTACTGCTCTTGGTACGCCAGGTCCTATTACAGGAAATGCAAGCCCATGTCAAGGAAGTGCTCAGGTTTATCAAGTTGCTCCTCTTGCAGGTGCATTAAGCTACACCTGGACAATGCCAGCAGGATGGACTGGTTCTTCTACAACTACAAGTATTACAACTACAGTTGGTGCTAATGGTGGAAACATCATAGTAACTGCAACTAACGGTTGCGGAACAAGTCCGGCTGATACATTTGTAATTGCTAGTATTAGTACAATACCAGCACAACCAGGTGCAATTTCAGGAAACACTCCTGTTTGTCAGGGAACTTCTCAAACCTATTCAATTACAGCAGTTGCAGGTGCCACAAGTTATGTATGGACATTGCCTGCAGGATGGATAGGTAGTTCTACCACAACTTCAATTACTGTTACTCCTAATGCTAACAGCGGAAACGTAACCGTTAAAGCAACTAATGCTTGCGGAAACAGCCCTGCTCAATCGATGGCAGTTACAGTAAATACAGTTACTGCGGTAACCATTACGGGTAATCCTGGTAATTTCAACTTCTGTTCTCAGATAGCACCAACGTCTGTTAGTCTGATGGCATCCTCTGGTTATTCAACTTATGTATGGTCGCCAAGTGGTGGTAGTTCTCAAACTGCTACTGTTAGTTCTATAAACACTTATACAGTTACTGCTACAAATGTTGCAGGATGTACAACTACGGCATCAAAAGTTGTTACAAACAATTGTGCTCTGGTCACAAACCTGAACACATCAAGCATTACCGGAACTACAGCTATAGCAAGTTGGATTCAATCTCAGTGTCGTGTAAACTATATTATTCAAATCAGTCCTCATGGATTAAATGCCTGGACTCAGCATACAATAACTCCGAATAATAGTTACACCTTTACAGGATTAGCATTGAGCACAAGTTACGATTGGCAGATACAAACAGATTGTAACTCTTCAGGAACAATCAATTCTGGATTCTCTCCAATTCAAACTTTCACAACTGCTTCTTCAAGATTGCCGGTAGATAATATCAATTCCGGAGTTACATTCAATCTCTATCCAAATCCTGCCAGCAACCAGGTTACAATTGCCTTCGCTACTATGACCGATGGTTCTTATAACATCAAGCTGGTGGATATGACGGGCAGAATTGTTAAAGATGATGTTGATAATGCATTATCCGGAGACAATACTCATCTCTTGAACCTCGACGGCATCGCCGCAGGAGTTTATATGGTGATGATGGAAAAAGACGGAAACGTCAGCAAGGTGAAACTCGTAGTTCAACATTAATCAGAGTTTTATCACTTAATCTTAAAAGAAGCCCGGGCGAAAGTTCGGGCTTCTTTTTTTACATGAGATCCCTCCTTCGTCGGGATGACAGGCATTTTGCGTGTATTAGGATATTATAGGCGAATCGCAAAGCGATTCGCCTATAATATCATCATCCAAAATCAAACTAACCTGTCATCCCGACGAAGGAGGGATCTCATTTAGTTTGAACCAGAATTTCGTTTCACTAAATTATTATTCACTACTACTTGCTTTCCGGATGATTATTATCTAAGTTTGCCAAACCAAATCATGATTAAAAAAATCACATATCTTTTATCGCTGAAATTAAATTTTCTTTTATGCCTGCTTATCATCCTCATCAGAATTTTCGAGTGGACAATGAGCAGTTTTATTTTTATTTTTGATGATAAGATAAGGACATCAAACACAAACATTTTCTGGTACAATCCCTACCTTCTTTATCGGCAAAGATAGGGGGTGCTTGGTTAGGTGATTAATTTCACGAGCACTTATATTTTGCCTGACACATAAACAGTACCGCTCCTCGAAAGAGAGCAATAAAAATCCTTATTTACTAATCTTTAAAAAAAAATAAAATATGAAAAATATAATTAAATCAGTTAAGTTATTCCTGGTAGCCATTCAATGGTTTTTCGGAGTTGTAACCAAAAAACTTGCTATCAGGAACACCTGGTCTTATGTTGTGCCTGATCCTCCGCAGAAAGAAAAGTTTTTCAAAAGCACTGCTGCAAATGCCCGGCTTGCCATGCGAGTCAACGGTTCGGCTTTTTATGATTACTACATCACCCTCGTAAATTTTGTGTGGAAAAGGACTAAGTATGGTTATTTTATGATGATGGCATTGCCAAATCCAAATCAGGTGGTAACAGCAGTTTTGATGATGCCCAGAATCCATGGCGACCAGGTTGATTTGGCAAGACAAATGATTACTGATTCTACCGGAAACGCATTTGTAACGGTTGCTGCCGGATTACTGGCTACAGCCACAAGTAAAACAGATGATTATGCAAACTTTCATGGTGCAGCACGAGATGCAGCATGGCAACCGATGATTGAAGCATTGGAAGCCATTATGAATCTTTTCCAAATAGCGGCAAATGCCAATAAACCTTTAAGCATAGTTATAATCCAGAGCGGATCGTTCCACGTTCATGGAGTGGGAGGCAGATCAGCGCAGGTGTTCGAGGCTTTCAACAGTCTTATCTCAGGCGATATCTATTTAACGGCTCCGGTAAACGATAAGTGCTGCTACGAATGGTGGAGCAGCGTGGATGGAATCACCTACACAAGGTTACAAGGTTCTACAGTTGCTCATACTACTATTACAGGTTTAACTGCAGAAAAAAACATGTGGTTCAAATGTCAGCAAATTGTTGGCAATTCAGGGCTTGGGTTAAGTCAGGCATTTAAAATAATGGTTAAATAACCCGGCTGATTCTTTTACAATTGGAAACCCCATTATGATTGCTTCGTAATGGGGTTTCCTTTTTATTTTATTTATTGAGGATTAAAATTATCCTCCAATTCATAACAATCAGGAGATTCAACAAACTCCTCAGGGTATTTAAAAAACTCTCAAGAGAATTTAAAAAACCCATCAAGGTATTTAAAGAACACTTCAAGGTATTTAAAGAACTCATCAAGGTATTTAAAAAACACTTCAGGAGTTTTATGGACACCGGAAGAGATTTAACAAACATTTCAGGGTATTTAACAAACACTTCAGAGTATTTAAAAAACTCCTGAAGGTATATTAAAAACTCCTCATGGTATTTAAAATACTCCTCCGGTTAATCTCCTACACCAAAATTTCCCCGCATTAAAACCCGTTTTTGAAGCAATTTTCATCCTCCACCCAAAAAATCTTAAAACCCTCATTTCCTCCTCAATCCGATTCTTTTCCTTAATTTTGATGCTTACTATAATATATAGGTGTATGAAGAAGGTGCTTTTTTTGTTGGTGATGATTGGGGGGATGGGGGTGAAATCTTATGGGCAGATGGGGGAGTGGACTTGGATGAATGGGGATAGTACAGAAAATTCTCTTGGACACTATGGGATACAGGGTGTATTTGATTCATTAAATGCACCACCTGCGTTATATGAAGCATGCGAATGGACAGATTTGAATGGCAATTTTTGGTTGTTTGGTGGAGTTGATCATTTGAGTAAAGTGTATGGTGACTTATGGGAATTTAATCCATTAATTAATGAATGGGCTTGGATTAGGGGACCAGGAATATCCAATCAATATGGAATATATGGCACTCAAGGAATTTCATCTCCAAATAATAATCCAGGTTGTAGAGGTTATGGAATCATGTCTTGGGTTGATTCTTCAAATAATTTATGGTTTTTTGGTGGATACGGATATTCTGCAAATCAAAATGGATGTCTTGGTGATTTATGGGAATATTCAATAAATACAGATGAATGGACTTGGATGAAAGGTTCTGATTCGATAAGTTATATTGGTAATTATGGAACAATTGGAATTGAAAATTCATTAAACAACCCACGTTCAAGAGACGAAAATAATGGAACATGGACAGACGGCTTTAATAATCTTTGGCTTTTTGGAGGAAGACCATTTAGCGGTGGAAACTTAAATGACCTTTGGAAATTTAATATTGCTAATAATTGTTGGACATGGATCAATGGGTCAGATTCTTCTAATTATCCCTCAAGTTATGGCATAAAAGGAATACCAGATACAAATAATAACCCAGGAGCAAAATATGTTTATTCAACTTGGAAAGGACAAAATAATGACTTATGGATGTTTGGAGGTGATTTTAAGAATGATTTGTGGAGATATAATATTGCTTCTAACATATGGACTTGGATGAGTGGGACAAACTACAGTGACACTTTTGGTAATTATGGAGCTAATTGTATATCAAGTGTGAATTTTATATCAAGATGCAAATATGAAAATAGGGCGCATTGGACATTAAACTGCGATAATTTTATTAACTTTGGTGGAATGACCATAAATTATGTAATGAATGATCTTTGGAACTACAATGTTTATTCTAATGAATGGACTTTAATAAATGGAAATTCATTACTTTCTCAACATGGCAGTTATGGAATAAAGTATGTTTCAAATTCAACTAATATCCCAAGTAGTAGATTAGGGTCAATAGGTTGGAAAGATTTAAATGGTAATTTATGGATGTTCGGTGGACAAAATTATACTGGTTATAGATGCAATGATATGTGGCGATTTGTTCCAGATACTACTTGCCCTTATTTATGTAATCAAACAACAGAGATAAAAGAAACCCCAAATAATAAATCAGAAATCTCCCTCTACCCTAACCCCACCTCCGGCATCTTCACCCTCACCTATAATTCTCAATTCTCAATTCTCAATTCTCAACTCGAAATTTATGATGTTCTTGGTCAGGAGGTTTATCATCAGGCAATCATAAATCAAGAATCAACAATCATCAATCTCCCCCAATTAAGCAATGGAGTTTATTTTTATCAATTATCAAACAGCAAAGAAACTTATAGAGGGAAGTTTGTGAAAGAGAATTAGGAGAGGGTTTCATTCCTCATTCCTAATTTGTAAATCCTAATTACTCCGTAATCTTATTCAGGATATTTTTCAATCCGCTATAATCCGAGAGGTCAATTTTTATAGACCCTATCAATAAATCCGATTCCAAACGGATAGGAATATGATTCAAATCATCCGAAATCCATAAGGTCATCCCCTCCTGGTCTTTAAAAATCCGTCCCTTTTGTAATTGCGGCTGAAATTTCAAGCAATTAAACTTCCCAAGTTTGGTATCAACCATCTCTCTCCCGATAAATTTAATCCCCATAGGATATAAATTATCATCCAAAAAAACATTTACATAAAACACATCATTTTCCTTTACAGTCGAAAAATCCATTGTCCGAGCCAGATAAAATGCCGATAACAAATCCTGAATCCCAGCCGGAACATCCTTCGTTTCCGTTCCCGTACTCACCGAATGTTTGTAAGGATTAAAACTATAATTCTGATTGATTTTATAACCACCTTCACTCACCCTTCGGATAAATAACCAAGGGGTAATCGCCTCCGAATCCAGAAAAGTTTCATATCGGTCCTCTACCTTAAAAAACCAGTTAAATGCCCCGAAAGAATGTCCCAATCCAACGATATGATAACAATCCCTTGGACCAATTTTTTCTAATTCAGGTTTGATTTCCAATGTTGCCTCACCGGCATCAATCAACCCATAATGCACCCTGAACTTCAGTTTCTCACCGCATTTATAACTTGGATTTTTTACAGGGTCAAGAGATTGCGAGGATACAGAATTTGCCATTAATGCAACAAGGCAGGTTATCAAAAGATATTTTATTTTTTTCATAAAAGGGTTATTTACAAAAGGTGTTCCATAATCAAAATTATTCCTGCGGAAGTGTTCCAATGCTGTTTATTTCGGGCTGAATATCTTTCAAAACAGGTAAATCTGTAACGGATTTTATCCCGAAATATTCCATGAAAGTTTTGCTCGTAGCAAATACCATTGCCTTTCCCGGACCATCGCTTTTCCCTTTTATTTCGATAAGGTCTTTCTCCAACAATTTCTGAATGCTGTAGTTGCAATCCACCCCTCTTATCTGCTCGATTTCAGTCTTGGTAACAGGTTGTTTATAAGCGATGATAGATAAAGTCTCCAAAGCAGCAGTTGACAATTTCTTTTGAGCCTTTTGCTGCAATAAAACTCCCAGAGTCGTCATGTATTCCTTTTTCGTCAGAAACTGAAATCCACCTGCAATCTCCGAAAGTTCAAATGAAAAATCATCCAGGCTATACTTGGTTTTCAATTCCTCAATACTCGCAATAATTTCCTCTTTCGGAACTTCCCACCCGAAAACATTTTTCAGGCAATTCGATATTTCTTCTATCGTAATACTTTGCTCAGCGGCAAAAATCAGGACTTCTATATGTTGTTTTAATACTTGCATTATTTATAATTTTCAAACCACAATATTAACAATTCTATTCGGGACTACAATAATATTTTTCGGAGATTTTCCATCCAGCAATTTCAAAACCTCTTCCTTCGACATAACTTCCTTTGTTATTTCCTCCTTAGTCAGATTCAAAGGCAAACTAATCTTCACCCTCGTCTTTCCATTGATAGATATAGGGTAATCAAAGCTCTGGTCAACGATAAATTCCTCCTTCCACTGTGGAAAAGTAGCGTAAGTAATACTCTCCTTATGCCCCAATAACGACCAAAGTTCCTCCGCAACAAAAGGCGCATAAGGAGCAATAATAATAGCAAGCGGTTCAAGGATAGCCCGTTTATTGCATTTCAAATCAGTCAGCTCATTCACACAAATCATAAAAGAACTCACCGAAGTATTAAACGAAAAACGTTCCATATCCTCCTCGGTTTTTTTAATGGTTTTATGAAGGATTTTTAAATCGGCAGGAGTAGGAGGGAGGTCAGAAACTTCAAAGTTATTATTTGTATCATGATACAATCTCCAAAGCTTCCTGATGAACTTCGATACACCTTCGATGCCATTAGTATTCCAAGGCTTCGGCAACTCTAAAGGACCGAGGAACATTTCATAGAGTCGGAGGCAATCGGCACCGTATTTTGTAATTATATCATCGGGGGTTATCACATTCCATTTTGATTTTGACATCTTTTCAATCACAGGAATTGCTTCTACTCTATTTTCATCACCAAAATAATTCTCCTTAAAGGCATAATCTTCATGTTCGATCATATTTGATTCGAAAAATTCAAATCCATTAAAAGTCCAATCACAAAATGGATTAACATTTTCGCTAAATTTTTCTAGTCCTAATTTATCAAAAAAAGATTTATTGTTTTCTTCAATTACTAAATCAATGGGTACTCTTGAGGTTTGTTTTGTATATTTAACATTAAAATACTTTTCAGGAAAATCGGGATTAACTAAAATATTTACTAATGGAATCTCACCTGTTTCTTCAACTTCTTGCTCAATACTTATAATTGTAACGAATTTACTTACCCCCAATATCATCCCCTGATTAATCAACTTCTTAGCAGGTTCAATATTTGGAATTAATCCTAAATCATAAAGAAACTTTGTCCAAAAGCGAACATAAAGAAGATGCCCTGTTGCATGTTCCGCACCACCTATATATAAGTCAACATCCTGCCAATAATTCACCGCATCTTTAGAAACAAATGCATCCTTATTATGTGCATCCATATATCGCAAATAATACCATGAAGACCCCGCCCAGCCAGGCATGGTATTGGTTTCTAATGGATAACCATCTTTTGTTACCCAGTTCTTAGCTCTTGCCAATGGCGGCTCGCCGCTTTCAGTCGGGAGATAAGCATCAACCTCTGGCAATTCAAGAGGTAAATCTTTTTCATCCAATGTATAAGGAATTCCATCTTTATAATAGATAGGAAATGGTTCTCCCCAATACCGTTGCCGACTAAATATTGCATCCCGCAAACGATAATTTACCTTCCCCTTACCTAATCCCTTCTCTTCAATCTTTTCAATAATCTTCTTAATGGCATCCTTCACATCCAAGCCATTCAAAAAATCAGAATTGACAAGTTTCCCTTCCTTGGCATCATAAGCCTCCTTAGAAATATCCCCTCCCGAAACAACTTCAACAATAGGAAGATTAAAATAGTTGGCGAAAGCATAATCCCGAGTATCATGCGCCGGAACAGCCATTACAGCACCGGTTCCATAATTAGCCAAAACATAATCTCCAACCCATATCTGAATCTTCTCATTGGTAAAAGGATGAATAGCATAAGCCCCCGTAAACTGTCCGGTAATCTTCTTTACATCAGCCATTCTATCTCTTTCAGAGCGAGATTTAGAATATTGAACATACTCATCAACAGATTTTTTGCAATCGCTTGTTGTTATCTTATCAACCAATTCATGTTCCGGCGCAAGAGTAATAAAGGTGGCACCGAAGATGGTATCAGGACGGGTGGTAAACACCTCAATCTCATACTTTAAACCTTCAACTTTAAACCTTAAACTTGACCCCTCGCTTCGTCCAATCCAATTCTCCTGAATTTCCTTAATGGAAGGCGACCAATCAATATCCTTCAAATCATTCAACAATCTATCAGCATAAGCCGAAATCCTTAACGACCATTGTTTCATCAATTTCCGAACTACAGGATATCCGCCTCTTTCTGAGAAACCATCTTTCACTTCCTCATTAGCCAAAACAGTTCCCAATTGCGGGCACCAGTTAACCATTGTATCCGAAAGAAAGGCAAGACGATAATTGAGTAGCATTGTTTGTTGTTCCTTCTCATTCAAGGCTTTCCAATCATCAGAAGAAAAGATTGAAACTTCATCAGAAGCAGCATTTACATTCTTATTCCCATTCTTCTCAAACTCGGAAATTAAAGTTTTAATATCTTCCGCTTTATCAGAATCCTTATTATACCATGAATGAAACAACTTAATAAATATCCACTGCGTCCATTTATAAAAATCAGGATTTGAAGTACGAACCTCTCTATCCCAATCAAAGGAAAACCCAATATTATCCAATTGTTCGCGATAGCGATTAATATTTTGCTCAGTAGTTATTGCCGGATGCTGACCAGTTTGAATTGCATACTGTTCTGCAGGCAAACCAAATGCATCATACCCCATCGGATGAAGCACATTGAAACCCTTTAATCTCTTATATCTCGAAATTATATCAGATGCAATATAACCAAGCGGATGCCCGACATGCAAGCCCGCACCGGATGGATAAGGAAACATATCCAAAACATAATATTTTGGCTTATCTGATTGGTTTTCTGCCTTGAAAGTTTTATTATTTGCCCAATAGTCTCTCCATTTTCGTTCAACCTCTGTGAAATTGTATTCCATACTATTTAAAATCCTTTTTTATAGTTGCATTTTATGTTCTCAACCTTGCGAAGGTATGAAAATTGTATAGAATAATAGGTGCGGAGCATAATTTTATCTATTTTTGGAACGTTATAACTTGAAAATCAGAAAAGAAAAGGAAGAAAAATGAATTTTGAAATGGAAATATCAATTGTAATAAACAACATAAAAAGGCTTCTTATACTAGTGTTTCTTTTATTTTGCATTGATTCATTAAATGCGCAGTCTAATATTAACTTTGATATGTTGAGACAGGCGTATCCTGATCAAAATGCTGTTTTGGTTAAAAATAATCAAACCATAACTATTGAGATTAAAGATACAGGATTATCAATTGAAACAGATAATTATTTTGAAATGGCATACCTTACAGATAGAGTTAATTTATATGCCAACAAATCAATTTTTTATAGTGATTTTAGTGATGTGGCTAATATTGAAGCTAAAACAATTACATCAGAAAATACAGGAAGCAAAACATTGAAGGTTTTAAATATTTTTACCAAAGATGATTTTGGAAATGGTATTTTCTATGGTAGTGGAAAGAAAAAAGAATTTGTTTTTCCAGGAGTTCAGAAGGGGGCACATTCCGTTTTATCTTATAAGGAGAATATTAAGGATCCTCATTTTATAACTCCATTTTATTTTGGTTCTTATGTTCCTGTTGTGAATAGTGAGTTCTCAGTTACCTTTCCAAAAAATGTTAAAATAAAATATAAACTTTTAGGAACAGATACAGCAAACATAATGTTCTCAGTGAAAACAGGAGGTAAAGCAACAACCTATACTTGGAAGGTAAAAAATTTACCTGAAATGGTTAATGAAGAAAGCGCTCCTCCTATAAGTATGTATTCTCCTCACATAGCTGTTTACGTAGATGAATATATTTTGAATGGGAAAACTGTAAAAGTTTTAGGGAGTATTGATGATCTATACAATTGGTATTATTCTCTCACCCATAAGGTTAATATTAAAGATGATGGATCATTGAAAGCAATTACAGATTCATTGATTGCTGGTACAAAGAATGAGGATGAAAAAGCAAAGCGTATCTTTTATTGGGTTCAGGATCAGATAAAATATGTAGCGTTTGAAGCAGGACTTGAGGGTTTTGTTCCAAGAGAGGCAGGTTTAGTTTGTAATCGTAAATATGGTGATTGTAAAGACATGGCAAGCATCATAACTACCATGCTTCGTTATGCCGGTATCAAAGCAAATCTGACTTGGATAGGTACTCGTGATATCCCATATACTTATGAAGAAGTTCCATTGCCATTTAACGATAATCACATGATATCATGTGCTGAAATTAACGGAAAGAAGATATTTTTTGACGCAACTGGTATTTGTACTCCTTATGGATTTCCAACAGCAATGATTCAGGGAAAAGAAGCAATGGTCGGTGGTGGTGAAAATCATTATGAAATCATCAAAGTGCCCATCGTTAGTAAAGAAAAGAATACACTTAATGATTCAACAACTATAAATATAGAAAATAAAATTATTAAAGGAACAGGTAAATCGGTATTTACAGGATATAAAAAATTAGATGTTTTTTATAAAAAATACAGCAAATCAAAAGAAGAAGCTGATGATGCAATGAAAGCGTTCCTTTCTAAAGGAAGCAATAAGTTTATTGTTAATTCTTTTAAATATGATGGATTAGAAGATAAGGATAAAGATTTGGTTATTAATTATGATTATACTTTACCCGATTATGCGCAGGTTTTGAATGATGAAATATACATTAATCTTAATCTTGATAAGGCTTTAAATAATGATGATATAGATATTGCGACTCGAAAAACTGATAAGGAGATTGAGTACAAAATGATTAATCATCACATATCAAAACTTAATGTTCCTAATGGTTATAAAGTTAAATATCTCCCTTCAGATGATTCATTCCATGATGGTGAATTTGGATATGATATTAAATACAAGCAAGAGGGAAACATTGTTTATTGCGACAAATCTCTTTATCTTGATTATCTTATTCTTTACAAATCAAAATTTGAAACCTGGAACAAGATGATTAAGCAATTAGACAAGGCTTACAAAGAAGTAGTAGTTCTTCAAATCTCAAAATAATTTACATCTTTAAAAAAATAATTAGCTATGAAAATAAAAAAATGGATTCTGTTATTGTTTTTTGTTATTCCCACCTTATTATATGCTAATGATTATGATCATGAACCTTTTCATTGGGATGAAAAACCGGTCATTCATAAATTAGATTCTATATATGATAAGGAATCAGCCGTAATAATTGAAGAATTTTATCGGGAGGAATATATTTATAATGACCATGGTGGTATTGATAATTATAAAACTGTCCATAAAATTGTTCGGGTTAATGACGATAAGGCAATTGAGAGATTTAACAAAGTTTATATTTCAATGGGCGATGTTGTATCTGTTGTTGATATAAAAGCCAGGTCAATTGCAAAAGAAGGAACAATAATTGAAGTTGATAAGAATAATATCAAAGTAATGGAGAAAAATGAAAACAACGGAACCTATAAAATTTTTGCAATTGATGGATTAGAGAAGGGTTCGGAAGTAGAATATTATTATATACTTAAAAAAGAACCTGCGTATTTCGGTAGAGAATATATGCAAAATGATATTCCAATCATACATTCAAGAATTGAAGTTATTTCTCCGGAAACTATTCTTTTCAAAGCAAAAAGTTATAATAATTTCCCGGCTCTTAAGGATACGGTTATGAAAAGTAAACATTTCCTGACTGCTGAGTTCTCTAAAATAAAAGGACTTCATGAAGAAGAGTATGCATCATACACATCTAACCTGATGCGTGTTGAATCTAAGCTTGATAGAAACCTGGAAAAAGATGATAAAGAATTGCTTACCTGGCAGGATGCGGCTCAAAGCATTTACAAAAGAGTTTATTTATCTTATCAATCTCCGAACAAGAAAATTGATAATATCATCAAGAAAGAACTTCACCTTGATAAAATGGATGAAACTGCAAAAATAAAAGCCATCGAAAACTATGTTAAAACAAATTATGTTTTAAAAGAAGAGAGCGGCGAAGGATTGGGTAATCTTGATAATATTATTAAAAATAAATATGCAAGTGTGGCAGGAATGGTAAAGTTGTTTGGTGCATTTTTTACGCAGGCTGATATTAAGCATGAGCTGGTACTTACCACCGACCGCAAGGAATTGCTGTTTGATAAAGATTTTGAATCCTGGAATTTTCTCGAGAATTACCTTTTTTATTTTCCTGCCGAAGATAAATTTATTTCACCAACCGATTTCTCGTATCGCTATCCTTTAGTTCCTTTTTTGTGGACTGAAAATGATGGCTTATTTATTAAAAAAGTTGTGATGGGAAATTATTCGATGGGTTATGGAGAGGTGAAACATATTGCATCGCAGGATGCTGATGTGAATTTTAATAATCATGATATTACAATTAAATTTAATGATGATTTGAGCGATGCAACCATGCATGTGAAGCGTTCGTTGGGTGGATTGGAGGGGATGCAGATTCAGCCGTATTATAATCTTGTTGCTGAAGATAAACGTAAAGAAACCGTTGAATCGCTTTTAAAAGAAAGTGAAAAGGATGCAAAACTCAGCAATCAAAAAGTTAAAAATACAGACCAGAATGTTTCTCCGTTTTATCAACCTGTTATTATTGAAGGCGATTTACAGGGAACCGGTTTTTTGGATAAAGCCGGGAATAATTATTTGTTTAAATTAGGAATGCTGATAGGACCTCAATCGCAATTATACGAGGAAAAGAAAAGAGAAAATCCGATTATGAATGATTACAATCGCAGATACGACAGGGATATTGTTTTTAATATTCCGAAAGGATATAAGATTAAAAATATTTCGGATTTAAACATGGATGTTTATCATGAAAAAGATGGAAAGCGTGATTATTCATTCACCTCGAAATATAAAATTGATGGTGATAAGGTTATCATCCGTGTTGAGGAGTTTTATAAAACTATTTTCTCTCCTTTAACAGATTTTGAATCTTTCCGTAAAGTGATAAATGCCTCTGCCGATTTTAATAAAATAACATTGGTTTTTGAGAAGGAATAAACTCTTGGTTTAAATTTCGAGCATATCCCCATTAGCTTTTTCCCCAACTTGGCTCGATTCAATAGTTCACTTCTTGTTTAAATATTCCTTAATCAAATAAAAAAAACAAAAAGGGTGACGATATACATAAAAGTTTTATCGTTATAATTAGAAAAACTGGCTCATTTGCATAAAATGATGTTGTAGCAAAATAATTCCAAAGAATTATACAAAGTAATGATACTATCGGAATTAATATAAGAATTACTAAAAGTAAATTCTTATTATTATATTTTTTACCATATATAAATAATAGAATTGCTAAAGTAGTAAAAGCTACAGATAGTCCAACTAACTTTTGATTTTCATAATTACTTAAGGATAAATTATAATCCATTAAATAAAGAATGAGAAAATGTAATGTTGAAAATATCAACCCAATTGCATATACAATTTTGAAAACTTTAAAATATTTAAGTTTCATTTTAATAAATTAGATTTGACAGCAAATCTACCAAATTTTCCCTCAATCCATCCCCATCCAAAAAAGCTACCTATATATAAGGAGTACCCCAAAATCCATTTTATCACCCCAAAACCTTAAAAAGAGGGTAAAAAACCAAACTGCGTGCATTCTCCATCAATATGCGTCCAGTCCGATTCAATATGCGTGCATTCCGATTCGAACTGCGTGCGGTCTGATTCAATATGCGCGCATTCTTCATCAAACTGCGTCCATTCTCTATCAATATGCGTGCATTCCGACTCAATATGCGCGCATTCTTATTCGATATGCGTGCATACCGATTCAATATGCGTCCGTTTTCATAAGGAATGGATGCAGTTTGAAATATATCTTTTCAAGAATGTATTGTATATCTCCAAAACAATTTTATCTTTGCGCCTCCGAATACGGAAATAAATAAATTTACAATTAAATAAATTAAAGTATGAGTGCAATTAAACAACATGTTTCCCACGATTTCAGGGAGATGAGTGTTGATTCAAAAATCACCTTTGGAGACAAAGTGATACTGGCAATGGTTTTGGCAGTTTTATTGTTTCCTAACCCTACGGTGGCTATAGCAGGCATACTTAGCCTTACTGCTGCCAATGTAGATTTAAAAAATAAGCTCGATGCTTATGAAGCAAATCCAAGTTTAATAGGGGCTTTGGAAATTTCTGAAAAAGCATGGATTGGTGTTTTTACTCAAGATGCGAATTATGTTGACAGCATTGCTAATGGAAATGTTGCGACGATTAATGCAAGTGGCTATAATGCTACAAAGCATATCAGCGACAAAGCTGTTCAGCCAACTGTTCCTGTTGTTAAAACTGCAAATTCAGTAACAACAGGTGGGTTAGATGTTGACATGGTTCCTCAAAAAGACGCTGATTATTTTGGCGGATTGACTTACACAAGCGATTTGACTCCTGTTTTTCATGGTAATCAGGTAACATTTACATTTGTTACAGGTCCTACTCCTGTAACCTCTCAGATTTCATTTACGATGAGCAAAAATCGTAAATTTTCATTTGCAGGTCTTTTGTCACTTGTAAAATTGAAATTTGTAACCTTTGTTAGTAATGCTTGGGGGATGAGCAATCCTACTTCTCCTGTTGATAAGGGGATTTTATAGAAAAAAGTAAAAAGAAATGCCCTCTGATTAAACAATCGGAGGGCTTTTTCTTTGGTTTTTATGCATAAAAGATAGAAATCAGAGAAATTCCTTCTCTGACCAAGATTCAATAAATCGCTAACCCTGATTTATTACTTTTTCTTATCCTTTTTATCGGTATCCTTTTTCTTGGTGGTATCCGCAGGACCTACTTTGGCGTTATTATTATCACCACCACCCATAGTGGCAGCCAATGAATCAACGCTGTTATCTGTTTTTTTCTGATCCTGGTCGGCTTTAGCTTTTTCTTTAGCCTTTTCTTCGGCATTAGGACCGCAGGAGACTACCCCCATGAAAGCGGCAATCAATGCCACTGCAAGAATGTTTTTATATATTTTCATAATTAATTTAATTTGTGCAAAAGTAGGAAATGGATTTGTTTTATGAAAGGATTTATGAAAACTTTTATGCATTATTTGTGAGAATGGAAAAGTTTAGTTAACTTTACATCACAAAACAATACCACTATCTTTTTTAAATATTAATTAATTATCAAAAAAATTTATGAATAACATAGGTACTATTTCCAAAAACTTGTTTCTGACAGCAGTGGCAACCTTCTGCTTTTTGTTTTTGCCCATAACAAATAAAGCCCAGATTGAAGCCGGTAACGACACAACGATATGTGTCCCGAACTGTGCCACACTGAATGCAACAGTGACCCCAATATCAGGTGCTACCAGCTATACTTATAGCTCGATAGCTTATAATCCTGACCCATTTACCGCTGGAACATCGTGCAATATTGTTGCCGATGATGGATATAGTGCGACTCTTCCTATTGGTTTTACATTTTGCTTTTATGGTAATTCATATACTCAGTTCCTGGGTTCTTCAAATGGGGTTTTAAGTTTTGACCTGGCTTTGGCAAATGGATACTGTCAATGGCCCATAAGTGCTGCCATACCAACTACCTCTGATCCTGAGAATTGTGTAATGTGTGTTTGGCAGGATATGTATCCTCCCGATGGAGGAACAATAAAATATGCAGTTTATGGAATTGCACCTTTCAGGCGATTGGTTTATGCTTATAATGCCGAACCCTATTATTCTTGTTGGAATGCAGACTTATATACAGGTGAAGCCATCCTTTATGAAACAACAAATGTGATAGAAATACATGTTCAACATAAACCTGATTGCGGACAATGGAATGGTGGTTATGGCATCGAAGGAATTCAAAATGCAACCGGAACCTTGGCAACAGTTGTTCCCGGAAGGAACTATCCTTCGGTTTATACATTGACCAATGATGCGGTTAGATTTACTCCAAGTGGTGTTCAGGCTTATACTGTGAATTGGTACACTGTAATTGGTAATACTTTGGTAGGAACGGGAAATACTGTTACAGTTTGTCCGACAACCACAACCGCTTATTATGCAAAGGTTGTTTATAGTTGCACCAATGCAACTTTTACGGATACGGTAACTGTCAATGTAAGTAACCCAACAGCTACGGCTAATGCTCTTACAACTACCTCATGTAATAATCCAAATGGTGGCAGTGCAGATGTAACCACAGTTGGAAATGGTCCATTTACTTATAGCTGGAGTACCAATCCGATTCAAACCACAGATACAGCAACCAATCTTACTGTCGGAACTTATACAGTTACGGTAACAACAGCTTCAGGATGTACATCAACTGCAACAGTAACCATTACAGGACCTACTGCAACAACAGCAACAATCAGTGCTCAAACAAATGTCGGATGCAATGGAGGAAATAACGGAACAGCAACAGTAACAGCAGGTGGAGTTTCACCATTTACTTATAGCTGGAGCACAATTCCGGTTCAAACAACTCAAATGGCGAACAATCTTTCAGCGGGAACCTATACGGTTACTGTCACAGCTGCTAATGGATGTACAGCTACCGCAACAGTGACAATAACACAACCAACCCAAGTATCAGTTTCAATCACAGCTCAGACAAATGTAAGCTGCAATGGGGGAGCTAATGGAACAGCAACTGCAACAGGAGCAGGTGGCACTCCAAATTATACCTATGCATGGTCTAATGCCCAAAATACTCAAACAGCTACAGGATTATCTCAAGGAACTTATACAGTAACAGTTACAGATGCTAATGGATGCACATCGACAACTACAGTCACAATTACAGAACCGACATTATTAACATCTGATATTACAAATCCTGTTAATGTTTCTTGTAATAACGGGAATGATGGCTCAGCAACCGGCAATGGGGCAGGAGGAACACCAGGATATACCTACGCATGGTCTAATGGACAAAATACGCAAACTGCAATAAATTTAATAGCTGGAACTTATACAGTTACAGTTACTGATGCTAATGGATGTACATCAACATCAACTATAACTATCACACAACCTACAAATCTTGTTTCAACAATAACAGCACAGGTAAATGTAACCTGCAATGGATTAAGTGATGGTTCAGCTACAGTTACTACAACAGGAGGAACAGGAAACATTACTTTTTCTTGGAATACAATACCCATTCAAACAACTCAAACAGCAACGAATCTTGCTGCCGGAACCTATACAGTTACATCTACAGATTCTAATGGGTGCGTAATAACTGTATCAGTAACTATCACACAACCGCCATTACTTACAGCGGCAATAACGAACTTTACCAATGCAACATGTAATCCTGTTGGTACAGCAACAGTAACAGCAACAGGAGGAACAGGACCGATGTTCTATTCATGGAATACGATTCCAATTCAAAACACTCAAACTGCAACAGCTTTAGGGGCTGGGACATATACTGTAACTGTTACTGATGCAAATGGATGCTCAGCTACAGCCCAAGTTACTATTACCTCGCCACCAATAATGAATTCTGTAATTACAGCACAGGTAAATGAATTATGTAATGGAGGAAGTACTGGTTCAGCAACTGTAACAACCACTGGTGGAAATGGAATCTATACTTATCTATGGTCGAATGGACAAAATACTCAAACAGCAATAAATTTAGCTGTCGGAACTTTTTCGGTAACAACTACTGATGGAAATGGTTGTGAGTCTATTACTTCCGTAACAATTACTCAACCTAATCCATTAATAAATAGTTTTACTAACCAAGTGAATATTTTATGCAATGGTGGAAACAATGGATCAGTAACTGCAAACGGCACAGGTGGCACACCAGGATATACTTATGTATGGTCCAATGGACAAAACGTTCAGACTGCAACGAATCTGATAGCGGGTAATTACATCGTAACAGTAACTGATGCTAATGGATGCACAGTTACTGGTAATGTTACAATAACTCAACCAACAGTCCTGACGGTAAGTATTAGTTCTCAAACAAATGTTTTATGTAGTGGAGGTAATAATGGTTCGGCAACAATTACACCGAGTGGTGGAACAGGCAATATCACAGCATCATGGAATACTATCCCGGTTCAAACTACTTACACTGCCGTTAATCTAACTGCCGGAACATACACATGCACTGTTACAGATGCAAACGGTTGTGTGGCTCAAACCACAGTAACTATTACACAGCTAGCACTATTAACCTCGGCTATAACTGCATCAACAAATATTTTGTGCAATGGTGCTGCAACCGGAAGTGCAACAGTTACTGCAAATGGTGGTGCCGGAAATTATACCTATTTCTGGAATACAAATCCAACTCAAAATACGGCTACAGCTTCCAATATAATAGCTGGAACTTACTCGGTTTGGGTAACAGATGCTAATGCATAAAATATTCACTTGGTTAGTAAAACTATTTATTAATGGATTAGGTTGAGTAATTGTTACGGAAGTAACGGAACTGCAACTGCAACAGCATCAGGCGGAACTGGTGCAATTACCTTTTCCTGGAATACAAATCCTATTCAAACAACTGCAACAGCTACTAATATGATTGCAGGAATTTATACTGTTACCTGCACTGATGCAAATGGATGTACAGCAACAGCCCAGGTTTCTATATCTCAACCACCATCAATGACTGTTACCACATCAGGAAATGCAAGTGTTTGTCAGGGGCAGTCAACAACTTTAAGTGTTACAGTTGCAGGTGGACTTAGTCCTTATAACTACAACTGGAATCCTGGAGGAAATGGAAGTAATACCTATAACCCTAG
>Ga0206936_1112_pt1 | contig 23973 bp, 16 predicted proteins | sample Alteio_BWOrgHeat_14_FD_152922 | JGI IMG/M metagenome (GOLD analysis project Ga0206936, IMG submission 152922) | Enriched cells from forest soil in Barre Woods Harvard Forest LTER site, Petersham, Massachusetts, United States -... | ecosystem: Environmental > Terrestrial > Soil > Temperate forest >... | reverse complement strand
TGGGAGATGTTCGTCGGTGAAGGGACGATCGTTGTCGAAGTCGTCGTGGTGGTCGTTATCACCGTCGTTGTCGCCGTGCCTGTCGCCGTCGAGTCTCAGGTGAACCTTGTGGAATGCGTTATCCCAGACATCTACGCGGCCTTTGGTGAAGTTAGCGGCGTAGAGGTAGGTGTTGCCGTTGATTCTGGCGGCGGTGAGGCCGGTATAGCTCGAACCGTCTTTGGTCCTGACTGCAACCATGGCGGTGGTGGGAAGGACGCCGGGGTTCCAGCCGGAGATGGTGCCCTCAATGGTGGAGAAAAGAAAGATGGCCTGCTTGCCGGGAGCGAGCAGGAAGTCAGTCGGGCTGCCGTTGGCGATGGTGCCTGTGGGTGTGCCGGTGGGAAACATGGTGCTGCTGGGGTCGGACTTAGGAATGGTGACAACCAGAGGCAGGACGGTACCAACGCCGTTGTAGAGGGTGCTGAGGCCGACGCCGTTGTCGGAGATCCACCAGGGCGAGCCGGACTGGCGGGAGATTCCCCAGGGATTGACGAGGTTAGGGTCAGTTATCGGCGCGACGCCGGACATATTGGAGACAAGGTTGACCTGGGTGTAGTGCTGGGCAAAGACAGCGGGCGCCGTTGCCAGAGAGAGCGATGTAACTGCTGCCAGATGCAGAAAAACCTTCATTGGAGCCTCCAGGAAAGCGAAGGCGGGCGAGGTGTCCTCGGTATCCATCTGTCCATGACTTCGTCTTTCCAGTTTTCGCGGTAGCGGTAATTGTTGTGATGCCCCGCTTTTGAGCTGCTTGCTGGGCGCACCAGGCCGGCCACGTCTGCCCGGATGGGGCCGGCCCAATGCGGTGGAGTTGTGCTTCGCAGGCGGGGAACACTGCGGGCCAAATCCACGGCAAGCGTAGCTCCGCGAGGCAGGGCGAGGTGTCATTGAGATGTCATTGGTTTGTCACGAGTGAAAACCGCCATCCCGGCGAGCAGGTTGGAGGCTGAAGCACAGGTGTGCGAGAAGTCCCACCTGAACCGGTGGCGTGACGCACGCGGCAGGTTTTGATGGGCATCGGGCTTTGTGTAAGGACGGAGGGGGTTTAGGATGGAGCGGATTGGATTGGGGTGAGTTGCGATGAAGATGCGACCGGGCGAGCAGGTCGGGTTCCTGCTGTGTGGCAAAGAGTGGACGGATGGTGAGGCGATCGAGGTGCGGTCGCCCTGGGACCAGGGACTTGTAGGCAAGGTTACCATCGCGACCCGGAAAGACGCGCGCGAGGCGGTAACTCACGCCGTGGCGTCTGTGCGGCGGACTCGGGCTCTGCCTCGGTGGAAACGTAAGGAGATTCTGGAAGACATCGCTTCGTCGCTCATTGAGCAGAAGGAGCGGTTTGCGCAGTTGATTGTGGCTGAGGCCGGCAAACCGGTGCGGTCGGCGCGGGTTGAGGTGGAGCGCGCGATTCTGACGTTCAAGAGCGCGGCCGAGGAAGCTGTGCGGCTGGGCGGCGAGTCCATTCCTCTGGATCTGACGGAAGGCAATGAGGGCCGGTGGGGCCTGGTGCAGCGGTTTCCCGTGGGGCCGGTGCTGGCGATTACGCCGTTCAATTTTCCGCTGCTGCTGGTGGCGCACAAGCTGGCGCCTGCGATTGCCGCGGGTTGTCCGGTGTTATTGAAGCCGGCGCCCCAGACTCCATTTACTGCGCTCGCATTAGGCGAAGTGATTTTGAAGGCAGGGTGGCCGGAAGAGGCACTCGCCGTGCTGCCACTGGCCAATGAAGACACGGCCTGGCTGGCGGAGCGTGAGGACAGACTGAAGCTGGTGAGCTTTACGGGTTCGGCGGCGGTGGGCTGGGGACTCAAGGCGAGGAGCGGCCGCAAGCGCGTGACGTTGGAGTTGGGCGGGAACGCGGCCATGATTGTCCATTCGGATTGGAAAGATCTGGACGCGGTCGCGATGCGGACGGCGCATGGGGCATTCGGCTATGCAGGGCAGAGCTGCATCAGCGTGCAGCGTGTGTATGTGGAGCGGCCGATATTTCAGACGTTCATGTGGAAGGTCGTGGACCGCGCGCAGAAGATGGTGCGCGGCAATCCGGTGGATGAGGCTGTTGAGGTGGGTCCGATCATACGCCCGTCCGACGCAGACAGGATCGAGAGCTGGGTGAGAGAAGCGCTGAAGTCCGGCGCCAAGCTGGTGGAGGGCGGAGGCCGTGAAGGCTCTGTTTTGGAACCGACGATTCTCAGCGGGACCAAGTCAGGAATGAAGGTGCATGACGAGGAGATTTTTGGTCCGGTGGTGACGATCGAACCGTATGACGATTTTGAAGACGCACTGGCCATGGTGAACCATTCGCGATATGGGCTGCAGGCCGGGTTGTATACGCGGGACATGACGCGAGTCGTGACTGCTTATCGTGAGCTTGAGGTGGGAGCCCTGATCGTGGGGGATACTCCGACGTGGAGGCTGGATACCATGCCATATGGCGGGGTGAAGGATTCAGGGCTGGGGCGAGAGGGTTTGCGGTGGGCGATCGAGGAGATGACGGAGCCGCGGATGCTGGCGATGAACGTGGGGCCAATCAGGGAATAGGACTGCTGCAGAGAGCAGGGCGGGATTGATGCAGGATGGGATGCCTCTGATGGCGTCCTGTTTTGGCGCAACTTTACGGCGCAACCATGAGGCGATTTTGTGGTTCGGCTTCCCACTCTTTGAGACGTGACTAAAGTTGTGACTCCGGCGTCACAAAATGGATTCCCAAATTCGCAAGTTTGTTTGTTTTCAAACGATTATGGGAATTCTTTTGGTCATCTTTTTTTGTGGGTAACGGAAACCCTTAGTGTGCTTCATGGCGATTCACTGTTATATTGATTTTTCGGGGTTGTCCGATTCAGGACACCTCACCTACTCGGCCTCGGCCGGCAACAGAAACCTGGCAGCTTTTCCAATACTTCACGCAGCACCCTTCGGTTTCGCACCACAGGGCTTCCGATTCATGGATTGACGGATTCAGAGAGGACCGGTTAGCGTTCTTCTTTCGAAATTCGCGGTTCAGGTTTGGGCCCAGGCACGACGGATTAGCACCTACCCTGTAGAACACAAAGCATTTTGGCGCTACAGGCAACCGGAAGCAGGGAAGCATTCATGGCGCAGATTTTTGACCGCAGCTCGAACTCGCTGGCGAGGATGAGCCTGGTCCTGACGGGACTGATCGTGATAGCCCTTGGGGTAACGCTGAACGAGCTGCAGCGTTCGCCGTGGGTAACGCGGCAGGGTCAGCGGCCGGACCAGCCGGTGCCGTTCAGCCACAAGCATCATGTGCAGGGACTGGGGCTGCAATGCCAGTACTGCCATGTCTCCGTTGAGAAGTCGAGCTATGCGGGCATTCCGCCGACCAAGACGTGCATGAACTGCCATGCACAGATCTGGACCAATGCATCGTTGCTGGAGCCTGTGCGCAAGAGCTGGGCTACCGGCGAGTCTCTGGTCTGGACCAAGGTTCATGACCTTCCGGATTATGTTTATTTCAATCACTCGATCCATGTGAACAAAGGTCTCGGTTGCGCGAGTTGTCATGGGCGCGTCGATCAGATGCCACTGATGTATGAGCAGAACACGCTGCAGATGGAGTGGTGTTTGAACTGCCATCGCGACCCGGCGAAGAATCTGCGCCCAGTGAGCCAGGTCTACAACATGGCGTGGGAAGGACCTTCTTCGGAGAAGCCGGTCTGGTGCGCGGTCAACGGCGAACAGGCTGGGACGCCGACGGCACAGACGGTGGATTGCAAGACATCTGAACCAGGCAAGACGGAAGTGGCTTCGTTGAATCTGGGCGGAGTGAAGCTGCCGGGAATGCAGGCGCAGATCGAGGGAGCGGGTTCGGCAATGCCAGTTCCGGCGAACTATACGAAGTTCACCAGCCAGCGCGATCTCGGGAATTTCCTGATTGATCATTACCACATTCGCAAGCCGAATGAGCTTGCCAGCTGCGAGGTGTGTCACCGATGAGCAGCGATAACGGGAACGGAATGATGAAGAGTGGAAATGCAGGTCCTTCGACTTCGCTTCGCTTCGCTCAGGATGACAGCGTCAGTGGGGTAGCAGCGCCTGAGTTGACGTTGGCTGAGGTGCGCAAACAGCTCGAAGGCAAGAAGGGCAAGCGGTACTGGAAGTCGATCGATGAGCTTGCGGGGACGCCGGAGTTTGAGGCTGCGGTGATCAAGGAGTTTCCGGATCAGGCGCAAGAGTGGGTCGATCCCGTTTCGCGACGCGGCTTTTTGAAGCTGATGGGCGCTTCGATGGCGCTGGCCGGCCTTGCTGGTTGTACGAAGCAGCCGGATGAGCCGATCTATCCATACGTCAAGCAGCCGGAAGATTTGATTCTGGGCAAGTCGCAGTACTTTGCCACGGTGCACCCATTCGCGACGGGCGGCGTTCCGCTGCTGGTGAAGTCGGATGCTTATCGGCCGATAAAGGTGGATGGCAATCCCGATCACCCTTACAATCTGGGGTCTTCGGATGTGTTTACGCAGGGAACGTTGCTGGATCTGTATGACCCGGATCGTTCGCAGCGTCCGCTGCTGCGCGGCACGGTTTCGGAGTGGCCGGAGTTTTATCAGGCTTATCGCGAGCGGCTGAACGCGGGCAAGGCGAATGGCGGCGAAGGGATTTATTTCCTGAAGACGACCGCAGGCTCGCCGACGATGCACCGGCAGTGGACCGAGGCGCAGAAGCTGTATCCCAAGATCAAGATGGTGCATTACGATCCTGCGCTGGCAGGAACGGCGTTTGCTGCAGGCGTTAAGCCGCAGTTTTCGCTGGCCGATGCCGACGTGATTGTTGCGCTGGATGCGGACTTCCTTTCGGGTGCGGGCTATCCGGGCTTCCATAAGCTGGTGCGGGAATATGCAGGGCGGCGCAAGGATCCTTCGCAGCCGATGAATCGGCTGTATGCGATCGAGAGCACGCCTTCGACGACCGGTTTGAAAGCCGAGCATCGGCTTGGGTTAAGGGCGAGCGAGATTCCGGCGTTTGCGGCGGCGCTGGCGAGTGCGATTGGCGCGAGTGGTGTTTCTGCGCCGAGCTATAGCTGGACCGCTGAGCAGAGCAAGTTCCTGGCGGCGTTGGCGAAGGATCTGAAGGCCAATGCGGGTAAGAGCGCTGTGATTCCGGGGCTGTATCAGGATCCCTCTGTGGCAGCGCTGGCGATCGCCATCAACACGGCGCTGGGTAATACCGGCAAGACGATGACCCTGGCGAGCGGTGAGACGTCCGCTTCGGATCAAATTGCTGATCTCAAGGCTCTGGTCGCGGACTTGAATGCAGGCAAGGTGGATTGGCTGATCATGCTGGAGAGCAATCCAGTGTATGACGCGCCTGCCGATCTGAATTTCAAAGACGCAATGAGCAAGGCCAAGGTGTCGGTGCATCTGGCTTCGCACGTTGATGAGACGGGAGCTGAAGCGATCTGGCATTTGCCTGCTACGCACTACCTTGAGTCGTGGTCGGACGCTCGTTCCTATGACGGGACGATTTCGATTGTGCAGCCGCTGATTGAGCCGCTGTATGGCGGGCACTCGGCGCATGACTTCTTCCAGGCGATGCTGGATGAGCCGCAGACTTCAGCGTACGAGGCTGTGCGCGAAACGCATAAGGCCAATATCAAGGGCGACTTTGAGCAGGGCTGGCGCAAGGCGCTGCATGCGGGGTGGATTGACGGAACGGCTTATACTGCTTCGGCCGGCGCGACTGCTGCCTCTGCGAAGGTTCCGACGCCGTCGAGCAAGGATACGTTTGAGATTATCTTCCGGCCTGATCCGAATGTTTACGACGGGCGGTTCTCGAATGTGGGCTGGCTGCAGGAATTGCCGAAGCCGGTGACCAACCTGGCATGGGATAACGCGGCGCTGGTTTCGGCTGCGACGCTGACCAGGCTGGGAGTGGAAGAAGGCGACATCGTCGAGTTGACTGTGGGGCCGAACAAGGTAAAAGCGCCGATCCTGGTTGCCTTTGGGCATCCGGAGAATTCGGCTACGGTGCATTTAGGTTATGGGCGGTCGGCTGCCGGACGAGTTGGTTCCGGCGCCGGATTCAATGCGTATCTGATTCGGACTTCGGATGCTCCGTTCTATACGACGGGCTCGATCAAGAAGACGGATGGCAAGTGGGGTCTGGCGGTTACGAAGAGCCACTTCCAGGATCACCGCGGCAAGTTCTTTGGCGTAACCGGCAATGATGAGACCGGAAACCATTCGCTGGAAACGAATGAGGCTGAGGAGCGAGGCGTAATTCGCTCGGCGACTCTGGCTGAGTGGAAGGCCAATCCCGGATTTGCAAATGAGGGCGAGACGCATCCCAGGGATGAGCGGGACACAACCTTGTTCCCGAACTGGGACTACTCTCAGGGCAATTCCTGGGGCATGGCGATCGACCTGAACAGCTGTACGGGTTGCAATGCGTGCATTGTGAGCTGCTACGCGGAGAACAATATTCCGGTGGTGGGCAAGCAGCAGGTGCGTATTGGCCGCAACATGCAGTGGCTGAGGATCGATACATACTTCGAGGGCGATCTGGCGGCTCCACGGGCGCACTTCCAGCCGATGGCCTGCCAGCACTGCGAGAACGCTCCCTGCGAACAGGTTTGTCCGGTAGGCGCGACGGTGCATACGCCGGAAGGCCTGAACACGATGGTTTACAACCGCTGTGTTGGCACTCGTTATTGCTCGAATAACTGTCCGTACAAGGTAAGGCGCTTCAACTTCCTGCTCTTCAATGACTACGAGTCGGAAAGCCTGAAGCTGATGCGCAATCCGGATGTTTCGGTCAGGTCGCGCGGCGTGATGGAGAAGTGCAGCTACTGCGTACAGCGCATCTCCGAAGCGAAGATCGATGCGGACAAGGAAAACCGGGCGATTCGCGATGGCGATATCGTCACGGCATGCCAGCAGGCCTGCCCGGCGAGCGCGATCACGTTTGGCAATATCAATGACAAATCTAGCCGGGTGGCGAAGCTGCATTCGGATGAGCGGACCTACTCGGTACTGGCTGATTTGAACACCCGTCCGCGGACGCAGTATGTGGCCGCGGTTCTGAATCCCAACCCCGAACTCGCCGAGGCACCGATGGAACATGCCGCGGCGAAGGGTTAAGAGGCACTACTGGCGATGGCGACAAAGGATTTTAAAATCGACGATCCGATGATAGATCCGCTAACCGGGGAATTTAAGGTCCTCGGGCCGGGGCAGACATTCAAGTCGGTGACCTCGAAGATTGCGGACATCGTGCTGACGCCCAAGACGTCGCTGGGCTTTTTCACGCTCTTCGCGACAGCAGGGGCAGTGGCGATGCTGTTGCTGACGGCGGTGACCTGGCTGTTCCTCAAAGGCACCGGCATCTGGGCGGTGACGCAGCCGGTGGCGTGGGGATTTGCGATCATCAATTTCGTCTGGTGGATTGGTATCGGCCATGCCGGGACGCTGATCTCGGCGATTCTGCTGCTGTTCAAGCAGGGCTGGCGCAACTCCATCAACAGATTCGCTGAGGCGATGACGATCTTTGCCGTGGTTTGCGCCGGCATGTTCCCGTTGATCCACGTCGGGCGTCCGTGGCTGGGGTACTGGCTCTTCCCGCTCCCGAACACGATGAATGTGTGGCCGCAGTTCCGGTCGCCGCTGCTGTGGGACGTCTTTGCGGTATCGACCTACGCGACGATTTCGGTGGTGTTCTGGTACCTGGGAATGATTCCTGACTTTGGGACGCTGCGCGATCGGGCGTGCTCAAAGTTTGCGCGGTACATCTATGGCCTGATGTCGCTGGGCTGGCGCGGTTCTGTGAAGCACTGGATGCGCTATGAGACCGCTTCCCTGCTGCTTTCGGGGCTAGCGACGCCGCTGGTGCTTTCAGTACACACGGTCATCAGCTTCGACTTTGCGGTGGCGGTGCTGCCGGGCTGGCATACGACGATTTTCCCGCCTTACTTTGTCGCCGGCGCTGTGTACTCGGGCTTTGCGATGGTGTTGACGCTGGCCATTCCGCTGCGCAAGTTCTATCACCTGGAGCATCTGGTCACCGAGCGCCATATCGACAACATGGGCAAGGTGATGCTGACCACGGGTGGAATTGTGGCTTACGGGTACGGCATGGAAGTGTTTATGTCGTGGTACTCGGCATCGCACTGGGAATTCTTCATGATGTGGAATCGTATGTTCGGGCCGATGGGCTGGTCGTACTGGGTGCTCATCTTCTGCAACATCGCCTTCCCGCTGACGACGCTGTGGAGCAGGAAGCTGCGGACGTCGATTCCCTTCATGTTCCTGATCTCGATCATTGTGAACACGGGCATGTGGTTTGAGCGATTCGTGATTGTCGTAACCAGCCTGTATCGCGACTTCCTGCCTTCTTCGTGGGGTACGTATCGCGCGACCAAGTGGGACTATATGACTTATGTCGGAACGCTGGGGCTATTTACGGCGCTGTTCCTGCTGTTTGTGCGCTTCCTGCCCATGATTCCGATGAACGAAATCAAGATGATGCTGCCAGCGGCGAAGATTACTCCAAAAGAGCCGAAGCCGGCAGTAGGGGCGGGTGACTGATGGCAGTCGCAGTGGAAGGAATCTACGGCATGATTGCCGAATTCGATACGCCTTCGGACCTGGTGAGAGCAGCGCAGGCTGCTTACCACGACGGATGGCGACGCATGGACTGTTACACGCCCTATCCGGTCGAAGAGGCGGCGGAGGCTATCGGCTTCCATAAGAACAGAGTGCCGCTGATTACGCTGATCGGCGGATTGATGGGATTGTGCGCAATGTTTTCGCTGGAGACGTGGATTTCGACTCTGGCGTATCCGCTGAATATTGGCGGCAGGCCGACGTATTCGTGGCCGGCATTCATTATTCCAGCGTATGAGTGGACGATTCTGTTTGCTGGACTTTCAGCGTGCTTTGGAACGCTTGCCCTATGCGGGCTGCCGAGTTTGTACCATCCGCTGTTCAATGCGCCGAACTTCCGTGATGGCGCGACGACAGACAAGTTCTTCTTGTGTCTCGAGGCGCTGGACCCGAAGTTTGATGTGGTGGAGACGCGGGCCTATCTGGAGAGCTTTGAGCCTGCTTTGGTGGTGGAGGTGGAGTACTGATGATGACGACCTTCACAACCGGAAATACGCGAAGCAGATCCTTCGCTGCGCTCAGGATGACAGGCTCTTTGGCGTTAATCGCCGGAACGCTGTTTGCGGCCGGTTGTCGGCAGGACATGCATAACCAGCCGAAGATTATTCCGCAGCGGGGCACCGAGATGTTCGCCGATCATCGGTCGGCTCGACCGGCGATTGAGAACACCGTCGCGCGCGGCAGCCTGCATGAGGACAGCTACTTCTACACCGGCCTGGTGCAGGGGGCAAATGGGTATCGCGAGGAGAAGGATGCGCTTCCTTTCCCGGTGACCATGACTGTTTTGCAGAAGGGCCAGGAGCGATTCAATATCTACTGCACTCCCTGCCACTCGCGGGTGGGTAATGGACTCGGAGAGATTGTCCAGCGGGGATATAAGCCGGCCGGCAATCTGAACGACCAGGCACGCAGAGCGCAACCGTTGAGCCACTACTTCTATGTGATGACCCATGGATATGGGGCGATGCCCGACTACTCCGCGCAGCTTTCGCCGGAAGAGCGGTGGGCGGTGGCGGCGTATATTCGCGCGCTGCAATTGAGCCAGAATGCGACCAGTGCTGATGTGGCCCCGGGCGCCAAGGTCGACAGCCTGAGCAACATCGTAGTGGCAAAGGGTTACCCGACGGGGTCGGATCAGCCCTGGGAGATGCCGACAACGGCGATTCAGGCTTATCCGCCAAATGTCAAAGAAGGAAAGCCTGCTATGGCGCCCGCTTATCCGCTGGATCCGCAGATTTTCATTCCGCACTCTGCCGCTCCGGCGCCTGCAAAAACAACGACCAGTAAACCGGCTTCAGCGCCTGTGGCGCCGACGACGGGGAATTCAGGAGCCAAGTAGAACCGATGGCACACGCTCCTCACGCAAAGATACTTCCTGCTGATTTGTCCGCGCCGCCGTTTGTGACCGCATGGCGGGCGCGGGCGCTGATGTTCGCAATTCTGTTTACGGTGGTCGCGGCGGTTCTGGCTTTCCTGGATGGGTCGGCGGATCACATCTATCGCGCATGGATTGTCGGGCTGATGCTGACCTTCGGTTTCTGCTGCGGCGGGATGGCGCTGCTGATGGTCCAGTACTGTTCCGGCGGCAAGTGGGGCTTGCTGCTCAGGCGGCCGCTCGAAGCGATGAGCCGGACTCTGCCGTTGGTGTTTCTCTACTGGATCGGCCTTGGCTTCATGTTGAAGAAGCTGTATCTGTGGGCACAGTTCAGTGACGGCGCTTCGGCTCTGAAGGGGGGTCTTACCGAAGGCGAAGCTCATGCCATCGAGTGGAAGCACCCGATGCTGAACGTTGGCGCTTTCTGGGTTGCCGGGCTGATCTGCTTTGCGATCTGGGGATTTTATGCGTGGCGGCTGAATACTCTGAGCCTGCAGCGCGAAAAAGATACGCTAGCCTCAACGCCTTTCTGGATCAAGAAGTTTGAAAACATCTCCGGCTTTGGCATCGTGGTGTATTCGCTGACCATGACGGCGGCGGTTATCTACTGGGTGATGTCGCTGGACGTGACCTGGTATTCGTCGGTGTACGGGCTGCTGTTCCTCGTGGGACAAGGCTACTCGGTACTGGCAATGTCGATCATCACTGCGCTCTCGCTTTCGAAGGCTGAGCCATTCAAGACGATTTTGCGCGGGACTGAGCAGTACGACCTGGGCAAGTTCACCTTTGCCTTTGTGATGCTGAATATCTATCTGGCGTTTGCGCAGTTCCTAATCATCTGGTCGGGCAATCTGCCGGAAGAGATTCCGTGGTACATGAACCGTATTCAGGGCCACTGGGGTGTGTTGCTGACGCTGGACTTCATCTTCCACTGGGTGATTCCTTTCTCGCTGCTGCTGTCGAAGGACATCAAGAAGAACAAGAATCGCCTAATCCGCGTTTGCCAATGGATGGTGTTCGCGAAGTTCTTTGACTTGTTCATGCTGGTGGAGCCGAACTTCAAGGACGCAGCACGGAATCTGCACTTTAGTTGGGGAATTCTTGAGTATGTGGCCGTGCCGGTGGCGATGGTTTCGCTGTGGGTGGCGTACTACTGCTGGAATCTGACGACTCGTCCGCTGGTGCAAACCAACGACCCGCATCTGGCGGAGATATTGGAGCCTGAACATGCACACGCATGAAGATCCTAAAGACCCCGTGAAGATCGATACTTCGCTTGGATATGAAGGGACGGACGTCAAGGTCTCGGGGATCGTGGTCTTTCTGACTGCGCTGGCGATCTTTGTGGCGGTGACCGGTGTGTTATGCATCGGGATCGGCAAAGTTATCAACTCCGAGCTGGCCAAGGCGGATGGGCCGGTGACCAAGTGGAATCATCCGGTGGATGTTCGCAAGCTGGGTAATCTGGCGAGCAGTCCGGAGTTGCAGACGCAATTTGCGCAGCTGGCGAACCGCTTCCCTACTCCGCGTTTGCAGACCGATGACGGTAACCAGGAAATCATGGACATGCACGCCAAGGAAGATCTGCTGCTTGAGAACTATAGCTATGTCGACCAGGGCAAAGGGTCGGTGCGGATTCCGATCGAGCGGGCCATGGAGCTGATTGCGCAGCGTGGGTTACCGGTTGCGGCTGCGACCGCGAGCGAAGGCAAGCCGTTGGCTGAGGCGGCGTTGCCGGTGGTGAAGGCTCCGTTGACGGATGGGTTTGCGCGTACGGGATATGAACAGGAGCAGGCGGCTAAAGCTGAGGCTTTGGCGCCGAAAGAGTAGCAGGGCATTCGAAGGGTTTCCCGAAGGTTGAGACATGGCTGAATTGTTGGCGTCAATTGTCGAAGCTGTCGGGAGGATCATTGAAAGTCTTGCCGGCGAGGCAGGGTCCTTGTCTGGGAAGAAATCGAAGAAAGTGCGGCCGTCGGAAAAGTGGATCACGCGATGATGGGAATGCGAACAATTCGGTGGGGAGGTCGAGCAGCGGGGATTGCTGCCGGTGCCTTTGCGCTGATGTGCGCGATGGTTCTGCCAGCATTGGCGCAGGTTTCGGCTCCTGGGGATAAGCAAATTGGTCCTGCGAATGATCGGCCGCCGGCGATTTTGGATAAGGTTGGGATTGCGCAGCGGTTAAATGGGCAGTTGCCTTTGGCGCTGCCGTTTGTGGACGAGACGGGGAAGACGGTTCGTCTTGGAGATTATTTTGGGAAGCGCCCGGCGATTCTGGCGCTGGTTTACTTTCAGTGTCCGATGCTTTGTTCGGAAGAGTTGAATGGGCTGACTGCTTCGCTGCGTATGGTGAAGCTGACGCCGGGCAAGGACTTTGACGTCATTGTGGTGAGCATCGATCCCACGGAGGGTCCGGCGCTTGCGGCTCCCAAGAAGGCAAGCTACCTGAAGCGTTATGGGCAACCCGAGACGGCGGACGGATGGCATTTCCTGACCGGCAAGCAGGAAGAGATCGACGTTCTCACCAAGGCTGTGGGCTTTGGGTATGTGAAGATTCCAGGGCCTGACGGAAAGCTGAACCAGTACGCCCACGCCAGTGCGATCCAAATTGCGACGCCTGAGGGCAAGCTGGCGCAGTACTACATGGGCGTGGAGTATTCGCCGAAGGATTTGCGGCTGGGGCTGGTTGAAGCCTCGTCGAACAAGATCGGATCGCCGGTCGATAACATTCTGACTTACTGCTACCACTACGACCCAAACACCAATACGCACAGCCTGATCGTGGCGCGGGTGGTGCAGTTGGGTGGCGCTGTGATGGTGCTTGGATTGGGCGGATTCATGCTGGTGATGTTTCGCCGCGACATACGGCAAGCCAAGATTCCCGGAAACAGGGTGGCCGGAGCAAAGGTGAACGGATAACGGATTATGGGATTAAGTCCAGTACTGTGGCAATTTTTAGTAAAGTGGATGGTCAACTTCGCGATCATTCCACCGGAGGCGTCGCGAATTGCGCCGCAGGTGGATGCGCTGCTGGTGTTCATGACACTGGTGAGCCTCGTGGGCCTGACGCTGGTGGGCCTGCTGGTCACTGCGTTCTCGCTCCGCTATCGCAGGGGACGGAACCCGGTAGCCACGCAGATCGAAGGATCGACACTGCTGGAGGCGACCTGGACGATCATTCCTCTCGGCTTGTTCCTGGTGATGTTTGTATGGGGCTCGGTCCTGTACTTCCGCATCTACACGCCGCCGCCGAATGCGATGAATATTTACGTGGTCGGCAAGCAGTGGATGTGGAAGGCGGAGCATCCGGGCGGGCAGCATGAGATCAATTCGTTGCATATTCCGATCAATCAGCCGATTCAGTTGACGCTGATTTCGCAGGACGTCTTTCACAGCTTTTCTATTCCCGCGTTCCGCGTGAAGCGCGAGGCAATTCCGGGGCGCTACACCACTGTCTGGTTTGAGCCGACGGCGGTGGGAACGTATCACCTGTTCTGCACTCAGTATTGCGGCACTTCGCACTCGGCGATGATTGGCGACATTGTGGTGCTGAGTCCGGATGATTACAAGAAGTGGCTGTCGAGTTCGACCAGCGGTGTTTCGCTGGCGCAAAACGGCGAACGGCTCTTCGCGAGTCTTAGCTGCAATGCATGCCACAACAGTCAGCCCGATTCGCGCGGGCCGAGCCTGGCGAATGTTTACGGGTCGAAGTTGACGCTATCAACGGGACAGCCGGTGCTGGTGGATGAAGCATATCTGCGGCAGGCTATCCTGAATCCGTCGGCGCATATCACTCAGGGGTACGCACCGATTATGCCGACCTACCAGGGACAAGTGAGCGAGGAAGGCTTGATTTCCCTGGTGGAGTACATCAAGAACCTGAGTTCGAATTACCGGGTGCAGCAGACAATGAACACCAGTGATCTATTGCCGGAGCAACCGCCTGGAACGGCAGGCAAAGTAACTGGCGCAGCAGCCAAGCCCGCTGCTGCGGAGGGGGTAGCGAAGCCATGAGCACAATACTGACTCTTCCCGATCAGGCAACGGCACGGGTTCCAAAGCGCAATTATCTGACCAATGAAAACGGCCTGCTGAGCTGGCTGCTGACCGGCGACCACAAGCGGATCGCGATTCTGTACCTGATTTCGATTACGTTTTTCTTCTTCATCGGAGGCGCGCTCGCTGGACTGATCCGCATGGAGCTGCTGACGCCTCAGTCCGATCTGATGGCCTCCGACACATACAACAAGATCTTCACCATGCATGGAGTCATCATGGTGTTCCTGTTCCTGGTACCTTCGGTACCGGCGACGCTGGGCAACTTCATGATTCCGATCATGGTGGGGGCGAAGGATCTGGCCTTCCCAAAGATCAATCTGCTGAGCTGGTACCTCTACCTGGTGGGCGGCGGGATGACGCTGGCGGCGATGATTTCGGGAGGCGTGGACACGGGCTGGACGTTTACGACCCCGATGTCAACGCACTTCTCGAATACCAACGTGGTCACAACCGGCCTGGCAATTTTCGTCGCAGGATTCAGCTCGATCTTTACCGGGCTAAATTTCATTGTGACCATTCATAAAATGCGTGCGCCGGGCATGACGTGGTTCAAGCTGCCGTTGTTTGTCTGGTCAAACTATGCGGCTTCGATTCTGATGGTGCTGGGTACGCCGGTGCTCGCGATCACGCTGGTGCTGGTGGTGCTGGAACGCACGATCGGCATCGGAGTTTTTGATGCGACCAAGGGCGGCGATCCGATTCTCTTCCAGCATCTGTTCTGGTTCTATTCGCACCCGGCGGTTTACATCATGATTTTGCCGGGGATGGGTGTGATCTCTGAGGTCATCTCGACATTCAGCCGGAAGCGAGTCTTCGGCTACACGGCGGTCGCGTTCTCGTCGGTGGCGATTGCGGTCTTCGGGTTCTTTGTGTGGGCGCACCATATGTTCATCATGGGTGTGTCGAATTATGCAGTGCTGGTGTTTTCGCTGCTGACGATGCTGGTTGCGGTGCCCTCAGCGATCAAGATTTTCAACTGGGCGTTCACGCTCTATAAGGGCTCGATTACGTTTGAAACACCGATGCTGTACGCCTTCGGGTTTATGGGACTGTTCACGATCGGCGGGTTGACGGGTGTCTTCCTCGGGTCTGCCGGAACGGATATTCATCTGACCGAGACGTACTTCATCGTCGCCCACTTCCACTTCGTGATGGTCGGTGGCATGCTGATGGCCTTCCTCTCGGGTGTGCATTTCTGGTGGCCCAAGATGACGGGCCGCATGTATCCGGAGAAGCTTTCGCAGCTTGCAGCAGTCGTCACATTCATCGGATTCAACCTGACATTCTTCCCGCAGTTTCTGGTGGGCATGCTTGGAATGCCGCGGCGGTATGCCGCGTATCCGCAGGAGTTCCAAGTATTGAATGTATTCTCGACGGCAGGTGCAACCATCCTTGGGGTTGGATATCTGTTGCCGATGATTTACCTGGTCTGGTCGCTCAAATATGGCGAAGTCGCCGGAAACAATCCATGGCAGGCGACGGGGCTTGAGTGGCAGATACAGTCTCCACCGCTGACGGAAAACTTTACGACCATCCCGATTGTGACGCAGGATGTGTATGACTACGAGTGGCTGGAGCGCCAGAAAGAGCACGAGGTGACGCATGTCGGATAGCAGCCACCAACTTACGGCTGATGCCGGCGTGACGCCGCATGTACATCCGCCGTATCAGCGCCATCACTTCGTATCGATGGAGCAACAGACGGAAACGACCAGCTTTGGCATGTGGCTCTTTCTGCTGACGGAAATCATGTTCTTTGGCGGCCTGTTTACCGCTTACCTGATCTATCGGAATTGGTACTACCCGGCCTTTGTGGCGGGTTCGCATCAGCTGAATATCTTCTGGGGCAGTTTGAATACGCTGCTGCTGATCACGTCGAGCTTCACGATGGCGATGGGTGTCTGGTGTTCGGAGACCAAGCGCCAGAAGGGGCTGATCTGGTCACTGATTGCGACGTTGATTCTCGGACTTGGGTTTTTGGGCATCAAGACGATCGAGTACAAGGAGAAGTGGGAGAAGCACCATATTCCGGGGGCGAGCTTCAGTTGGCAGGGGTTTGTGCATCCGACGCCTGAAGAGCTGAAGAACGGCGATAAGGCGCTGCCTGAAGATATCGCGCGGAAGACGGAGGTTTATTTCTCGCTGTACTTTGCGATGACCGGCATGCACGCGGTGCACATGATTATCGGCATCGCGCTGCTTTGCGGGATGTTAGCGAAGGCCATGCGCGGCGGGTACATGGATGGGCATATCGCCTTTGTCGAGAACTTTGGGTTGTACTGGCATTTTGTCGACATTGTGTGGATTTTCCTGTTCCCACTGCTGTATTTGATCAGTCGACATCAATGAAGCAGGTATCAGGGAACAGAGGACGAAAAACATTCTGAGGAATTTAAGTATGTCTGAGCATTTTGAGAATCATGATCCCAACTGCGGCCACGATGAAGCCGAGCACCATATCGTTGGCCCGGCTACTTACGCGATCATCTTTGGAGCGCTGCTGCTGGGGACAGCGATCACCATTGGCGCGTCCTATCTCGAGATGGGACCGTGGAACCCTGTGGTCGCGCTGGCGATTGCGGTGACCAAGGCGACGCTGGTGGTGCTGTTTTTCATGCACATCAAGTACAGCTCCAGGCTCATGAAGCTGACGGTGGGAGCTGGCGTCTTCACCTTCCTGATCCTTGTGGGCATGTCGCTGGCGGATTATTTTTCGCGCGCCTGGGGGCAGTGGTAAGGCTTAGAGATTCGCTCCGGAAATTTAGAAGGGCTGCCGGATTTCGGTGGCCCTTTGTTTTGTGCGGAGCAAAATGTCGAAGTGACTGAATATTTAGGGTGCGTTTGGGAGTGCTGCTCCGATTGTGGGGCAGCTGGTTAAGGTGTAGTAGAAGATGCTGTTTTTCTTATAAATAGAGGTCCAGGGGGCATCGATCTCCGTATCGGTCCGCTTATTTTCTCTTTACACGTAAGATATGCCGCTTTGATGGCGTTGGAGCCAGTCTGGAATGAGACCGGATAACCGGGACAGACTGGACTTTATCCATGGCCAAATATACTGACGCAATCATTCATCCTAATGTCGTTGGTGCTCATTCCATCATGCTTATTCATCTTGAGCGGATGTTACTTGCCGAAAAAGAGAAGAGTGAGAGTCTTCGAAGGCATCTACCGAAGCGGACTCAAGTTAGAAAGAAAAGCAAGGGGGGAAGTCTCTGGCGTAGTGCTTTTCTCGTTGCAGTGTTGTTTGCCTGCGGAGCGTTCAATGTCAATTCCCAATCTACATTTGGCAGCATTCGCGGTACCGTGCAGGATGGTTCAGGCGCTGTAATTCCTGATGCTAGTATCACGGTGCACTCGCTGGACCAGGGGTTTACGCGGCAGATTATGAGCGATGGGGCCGGCGACTTTGTGATCGAGAATCTGCAGCCGGGGCACTACTCCCTTACAGTAGAGCGAGGCGGATTTTCAAAGGCAGTGATTGCGAGTGCGCAGTTGGAGTCGCGGCAGGACCTGCGCATTCCTGTGACGCTTTCGATTGCGACCGAGGCTACCCAAGTTGTGGTTGAGGCGACGGGCGCACAGATCAATACAGAAGACGCGACGCTCGGTGATTCGAAAGACAACCAGATGATTACCGAGTTGCCGCTGAATGACCGGGCGACGACGACAAGTCCGCTTGGATCGTTGGCGCTCTCGGCGAATGTGCAGGCGGACAGTTCAGGAAACATTGCGCTAGGTGGGGCGAGTTCGTCGATGGTGAACTTTTCAGTCGATGGGATCTCGACCTCCAACGTGCGACAGAATGGCGCGCTGCAGGATGCATATCCTTCGCAGGAGGGCATTCAGGCGGTCAAGGTGACTTCGTTCAATAACAGTGCGGAGTTTTCGCAGGTAGGGGATGTTACCTTCACGACCAAGAGCGGCACCAGCAAGTTTCACGGCAGCGTTTTTGAGTACATGCAGAACGATGCGCTGGATGCGGTTCCCTATGGATTCTCAGGCAAGGCTCCGAAGCACTTCAATACCTTTGGGGGATCGCTGGGTGGGCCGTTGTTTGTTCCTCGCTTGTTGAATAACCGCGACAGGATGTTTTTCTTTGCTGACTATGAAGGCAACCGGCGCTCAACGGCGGTGGCGCAGCAGTTTCTGGTACCGACACAGGCTGAGCGCATGGGCGACCTTACGGCACTGGGTGGGCCGGTGATTGCGCCGGATAAAATTTCGGCGACTGCGACGGCGCTGCTGGGGTATTATCCGCTGCCCAATGTGAGCGGACAATCGAACTTCAACTATGAGAATTTCCAATCGACGCCATCGCGAACAGACGGGGCAGACATTCGCGTGGATGGGACCATCACGGGCAAGCAGTCGGCGTACGCACGGTTCAGCCGCAAGAATATAACTACGGATCTTGCCAATCCGTTGCTGCCCAATGATGCGGACAGCATTCATAACAGGAGCCTGCTGGTCTCGCATACTTATACGATGACGCAGCATTTGGTGAACGAGTTCCGGTTCGGATTCACAAACGTAACTACTGCCGTCAACTTTCCCATCGCGGGAGCGGACGCGCTGAACGCGCTGAATCTGACAGGGGTGAATATCAGCCAGCATCCTTTGACGCATGCTTTTCCGACGTTCAACTTTTCTGCGGGAACTAACTTCACGACAATCGGGCGGGATAAGACCGGTCTAACTCAGTCGAAGACGACGCAGTTCACCGACAACCTGAGCTACAGCATGGGCAGACACACGCTGAAGGGCGGCGTGGATGCGCGCCGGGTGCGGTACTTCGACCTGGAGAGCTTTGCTCCGGCTTACGCTTCGGACGATTTCGGTTCGTTTATCTTTCAGCCGACATTCACTGGAAATGCCTTTGGCGATTTTCTGGAGGGTGCGCCTACTTTCTTGAACTTTGCGGTTTCGAGCCCCGATGTGGGAGGAACGGCTTGGCAATACAGCGTGTATGCGCAGGACGAATACCAGCTGAACAGCCGGCTGACGCTGAGCTATGGGCTGCGTTGGCAGATATTGCCGAGCTTCCAGGAGGATGGGGGGAACCTGGCGAACTTTGACCAGAGGAACAACTCCATCGTGGTGCCGAACCAACTGGCGTCGTATCTTTCGAAAGAAAATATCGAAGCGTCGAATCTTGCGTTCCAGCAATCATTCAACGCCTGTAATCTGCAGAACGAGGCGCTGCCCTGCACGAATTATGTGACGGCGAGCAAGGATCATCTGCCGCAGGGGCTGCGCAATGCGTACAAAGGCAACTTTCAGCCGAGATTCTCGCTGGCGTGGCGGCCTTTCAACGATACGAAGACGGTGGTACGGGCGGGCTTTGGTGTGTTCACGATCACCAATCTTGGTCCCTTGTCGTTCAACAACAGCGGCAATCCGACTTCAGCGCTGCACACTTACACCAACAGCGCTGATGCGAACGGCGATCCGGTGATCCGGTTCCCCAACACAGCGCCGCCGAGTACGGGCGTCGTGTACGGCGGGGGTGGTCTGGACCAGGGAGTGGATCCGAATTTTCGCGATCCGCAGGCCAACCAGTGGAACCTGACGGTGGAGCGGCAGATCGGCGCCAGCGATAGCGTGCGCGCCAGCTATGTGGGCATGCACACTTACCGGCTGAGCATCACGGAGGATGTGAACCAGATTCCGGCGAGTACGACGCCGTATCAGACTACGGCCGCGAGCCCGTATGTCGATCCGCGTGCGCCGTATCACAACTGGTTTGCCCTCTACAGCACTTTCAATGCGGGCAAAGCCAACTACCATGCGCTGGAGCTGGAGGCGACCCACAAGGCGGGGCATGGGCTCTACATGGATGTGAATTACACGTGGGCCAAGAATCTGGCGGACAACCAGGGAGATACTCCGTCGGCGTTTGCCGGCGAGGTCAACTATGGCACGCCGATCGCGGACCGCTTTCATGTGCCGAGCACTTATGGCAATACTGAGGGTACGCGACGTCAGCGCTTCCTGCTGACGGGGCTATACCAGTTGCCTGTGGGTAAGGGCCGCACATTCATGAACGATGGAGGGTGGAAGGATGCTGTGTTGGGGGGCTGGGAGCTGAACACTGTGACGCTGCTTGAGACTGGGCCGTGGCTTACTCCGAACACCAGCACTGCAAATGACGCTTCGAACACCAACGTGGGACCGCGCGGGGCGCTGCTCAGGCCCGATCAGGTCTCGAACAGGTTCTATGCTGGTCAGTCGCGTACGCAATATTTCAATCCGGCGGCGTTTTCAATTACTCCGACTGGCGCGGGTCGCTTTGGCAATGCAGGTGTCGGCATTTTGCAGGGACCAGGAACGGAGGCGGTCAGTCTGGGGCTGGCCAAGGTGTACAAAGCGAGTGAGACGGTCCGGGTGCGATTCGAGTCTACGTTTACCAACGTGCTTAACCACACCAATTTTGCGCCACCATCGGTGCTGCAGATTGCCAGCACTCCTGATGCGACCGCGGCTGGCGGGTTTGGCGCGCTCAGCGCTCCGCAAACCTCAGAGAATGCTGGGAACCGGACGGGGCAGGTGGCGCTACGGGTTGACTTCTAGGAGGATTGGGGTGACCTTCGGAGGATGATGCCACTCGGAAACGCACATCTCGGACTAAGATGTGCTTTCCTAGTGGAACGTTCGCGCTCGGGTCCGCGTATATTGTCTCCAGGCAGGGCACGCCATGCCATATTCGCCCATACTGATTGGTCATATCTGCGCAGGGACCTTGGGGTTGCTGTCCGGGACCGCGGCAATGTCTTTCCGAAAAGGATCCCCCCGCCATGTCCTGGCGGGAAGGGTTTTTGTCGCATCCATGCTCACCATGGCTGTAGGCGCGGTGTACCTCGCAATCGAGAGGCATCAGCCGAACAATGTTGGCGGCGGGATTCTAACTTTCTATCTGATCGGAACGGGATGGCTGACCGCGAGGCGCAGAGCGGGGGAGACCAGTCGCTTAGATTGGGTTGTACTCCTGATTCCTTTGGTGCTCGGTACGCTTACCTGGGTGAACGGTATAAAGATCGTGCGTAGCGGAGCGAGTTCACAAGACGGAGTTCCCGTCGGAATGACGTTCTTTATGGGTTCTGTAATGTTGTTGGCTGCCGCGGGAGACCTTCGCATGCTGGTGGGCGGTGGTGTTGTTGGCGCAAAGCGAATCGCACGACATCTCTGGCGAATGTGCTTTGGGCTGTTCATCGCAGCAGGCTCTTTTTTCTTTGGACCCTCGAACCGGCCATTGAGATTGCTTTCGACGGTTGGGGTCGGGCAACACCTGCCACAGGCTCTATTCAGCACGATGTTGTATTTGATTCTCACCACACTCCCACTGATTATGCTGATTTTTTGGCTCATCCGCGTGCGCTTCACAAACACACACAAGGCCCCAGTAGACTTTGCATCCGCGGGTCCGGATTTGACGCGATAACGGACGAGTCAAGCGCGAAGTTCGTTCTTACTGTTGTGCCGCCTTTAACCGACAACGTTGAAAGGATTACTTTGCTAAGCGGATGCACGGGTCGAAATTGTCCTCGCGACGATGGCCTACAACCTCAAGCGCATCACGAACGTGGCCGGCGCAACCGAGCTGATGGCTACGCGTTTTCGCGCGTAAATCCAGTGAGGTTGTTTATAACTGATAACAACTGAAGTTGACGTTGTGAAAGTCGCGGTGTAACTTACATCGAATAAGTGTATAGCCAACTACGAATTAGGTAGTTAGCCGTGCGAACATCGTATCCAGAAGTCTCAGAGGCGAGACTAGTGCATCCTCATTCGTCATAGAACGGGCCTGGGGCGCGTTACTTGATGAAGGCGATAATGAATGAGATAACTTACGGCGAGCGCCGTGAGGGATTCAACTGAAGCTCGTTAACACCTTGCTGTTGCCGAGGTGGTTGTTCGTGAGGAGCGATGCGCCTTTTCACACAATTCTGTTCTTTGATACTTCTTATGAGCTCTGCGGAGTTCTTGCTGACTCCGCGCAGTTATGCGCAGGAGCGGGGGCCGGTTCCGCCGGTAACTGCTGGGACTATTGTGGATGCGGATGTTATCGGCCATGTCTCCGGCGCGCAAGCCGGATCCGGTTCTTCCGAACCTGCGAAGGCAGGTATCAGTGGCACAGTCACAGATGCGAATGGGGACGTTGTTCCGGGCGCGACGGTCGAACTTGAAGGACCGCTGGCTGCGGATCACCGGTCTGTCATCGCGAACGACAGCGGAGCGTTCCAGTTCGACGGCCTCAGGACGGGAGTGCCCTATCGCATCACGATCGGAGCGAAAGATCTTGAAAGCTGGAAATCTCAGGCGATTCTCCTCGATCCGGGGCAGTATTTCTTTCTGACGGGAATCAAGCTGAAGGTTCCTGATTCGGTGGTTTCTGTGACTGTTTATGGATCGCAGGAGATGATCGCCACTGAGCAGGTCTCGGTCGAGACGAAGCAACGCGTATTCGGCGTGATTCCTAATTTTTACGTCACATACGATAAGCATCCTGTTCCTCTGACGACCAAGCTGAAATTCAAGCTTGCCTATAAGGCTGATACGGATGTGATGACCTTTGTCGGGGTGGCTTTCATGGCCGGCATTTATCAGGCAGGAGACATTCCCGACTATCGTCAGGGAGCGATTGGGTATGGTCAGCGCGTTGGGGCCGGTGTGCTTGATACGACAACCACCGTTTTTATCGGCGGCGCGATTCTGCCATGGATGCTGCACCAGGACCCGCGCTATTTCTACCAAGGCACGGGCACGAAGAAGTCTCGCGCTTTTCACGCGCTCAGTTCGCCATACATATGCAGGGGAGACAACGGTAAAACGCAGCCGAATTTTTCGAGTATGGGGGGCGATATCGCTTCGGGGGCCATCTCGAACCTTTACTATCCGGACTCGGACCGGGGGGCGGGATTGGTGTTCAAGGGCTTTATGATTACGACCGGCGTCCGAACGGTCAACGCCCTGCTGCAGGAATTTGTGCTTCGCAAGCTGACTCCGACGGCGAGATCAATGCATTAGAACAACGGCTGGGCGACTCGCCCGAAGGCAAGGACCGAAAGAGCTTCCCTTCAGGAGGTCAGTCTCCTACTTGCGTTTTTCCCAGCGTTCTTCGTGGCGGTCGTCTTTGAAGAGGATGCTGGTGACTTTGCCCTGGGTGTCGTGTTCAAAAGTCAGGCGCGATTGGCTGCCGGTTATGTAGAAGAAGGTACTGGTGCTCTCTGCCTGGATTTCCAGGACATCGTTTTGCGCGTTTCTAAGAAATAGTTGTTCTCCCTGACGCTGAATGGTGGCTACGGGAACGTTGCTTGAGTCGTGGTAGACGCCGACGTAGGTGTCGAGGATGGCGGGAGGGAGCTTCACTGCGACCGGGTGCAGGGGGACGACGATGCGTTCAAAGAAGGCGGGCAGTTGGGGTTCTGGTTTCGTGGGGTTGTCGTGAACCGGCAGGCCCTGGCTGTTAAGACGGTGGGAGAGGAGCCAGCGCGGCAATTCGGGTTCGTTGAAGGCGCGGGTCCAGCAATCGTGATGCAGGCCCTGGTAATCCCATAGACGGATGTGACCGCTCTCGGCCTTGAAGGCTTCGTACATGAGTTCGCTCTCGCGAGGGACGACGACGGTGTCGTCGGTGCCGTGGAAGAGCCAGATGGGAACGCGGCCGATGCGGTGGGCGTATTCGGCGGGGAGGGTCGAGACTTCGCGCCAGCGGTCGGGGGAGTAGCTCCAGAAAATGCCGGTGGAGCAGAGGGCGATCGCGGCCCAGCGGTGGGGATATTCCTTAGCCAGCTCCCATGCTCCATAACCGCCGAGGGAAAGGCCAGTCAGATAAGTACGCTCGGGATCGGCGTGGAATTCGCGGGTCTCCTGATCGAGGGTGGCCATGGCCAT
>Ga0206936_1110_pt1 | contig 24218 bp, 2 predicted proteins | sample Alteio_BWOrgHeat_14_FD_152922 | JGI IMG/M metagenome (GOLD analysis project Ga0206936, IMG submission 152922) | Enriched cells from forest soil in Barre Woods Harvard Forest LTER site, Petersham, Massachusetts, United States -... | ecosystem: Environmental > Terrestrial > Soil > Temperate forest > O... | reverse complement strand
GAAACGGTTAAAGTTCCCTGAACCCTTCCTCCAGAGCCACCGGCATTGGAAATACCCCCGGTATTGCCACCGGTTCCTCCCTGGGCACCTGCCATATCAAGTGTTATACTTGTTACTCCATTTGGAACCGTCCAAGTTTGTAATGCCCCTGTATAGTTATAAGTAACACTCACATTTATTGTGCCTGCACAATTATCTGTGACGGTAGGGGCAGTAAAAGTAACTGTGGCTCCATTACAAGTTCCTGCTGTCTGGGTTATATTTCCCGGACAACCACTAATTACCGGAGGAGTAACATCATTAACCGTTACTGTGAAAGTGCAAGATGAAGTACAAGAACCATTAGTTGCAGTTTCAGTAACTGTTGTAACACCCTTATTAAAGTTCAAACCGCTTCCGGTTCCACTTCCACTTCCAATTGTTGCGCCTGAAAATACATAGCTTAATGCACCAGCATTAGTTGTCACAGTATAGGGAACAGCTGCAACGCAAGAACTATTCGCATTTGCTGTTTGGTTTGAAGCACAGGTAATTACAGGCGCGGTACCATTTATAGTAAATGATGGACCTGTTCCAGTTCCCGCCCCATTAGTAACTGTAATAACACCTGTTGTTGCACCAGCAGGAATTGTAACCGTAATTTGAGTTGAGCTAACCACTGTAAATATTGGTGCATTAACATTATTAAAGAAGTGAACAGCCGTTGCTCCAGTAAAATTTGACCCGTTAATTGTAATAGTATTACCAATACAACCGCTTGTAGGTGTATAACTAGTAACAACTGGTGTAGTAGCTGGAGGTGACCATGTAAATGTTAAACCATTGACAGGTTTAATTGCATTTTGGAAAGTGCAAGTTGCCAGATATCCACCTGCTGTTGTTCCTGACCAATTGGTAGTCGTAGTTCTGGTATTATAATCAGTTGTAGGTACAGCACCTGACAAACCAATCTGAGGAGTGTAAAGTGTCGCATCTGCAGTAGAAGCACCATAAACAAACTGAACTACATTAGTTCCTTCATACAATTTAATTTGCATAGCAACTTCGGTACCGGCATCAGCATACATTTCCATATTATCCCATTCATATGTAAAAATTCGTGAGCCAACAACACCTGTTGTAACATAATATTCAACAGCACCTGATGTCCATGTGGTCAAATCCCTTCCATATATTGCCATACAATTTGCTACTGAAAGAGGGCTGGAATATGTATTTCCTCCTGAACTACCAAAGACAATATTTCCGTCATCTTGGGAACTGATTGTAGTAAAAGCTGTTCCATGATAAGTAAAAGTAAACCCTATAGGTTGACCAAGATGCACTGCATCATCACTAGCTGCAACAGTAACTACTCCTGTAGTACTTGAAATTGAGGTAAATGTGGTATTTGATTGTGCAAAAGTATAGGTGCTAATATTTTGCCCTAAACTTTCGTTTATTCCAAATAAACCAAATACAAGGAATATAATAACTAAAAACTTCACCGTAGAAAAGAAGTTAACGATGCTCTTGTTAGTGTTACCGACTGTTAATTTTGTAAAATTTGTCATAATATTTAATTTTTTAATTATTTTTTTAGAGTAATATTTGTATGTAGATATGTTATATTTTCTAAATTTAAAGCAAGGAAATTTTCTTTAAACATGACGAAAGTCATTATTTTAGAGAAAAACAAATGCGTTTTTTGTAACCTTATTTGTAAGAATTTTACAATAAAAGTAAAAAACAGCAATGTAAAGACAAAAAAATGGAGGTATAAAAAGCCCTCAAATGTAAAACTCATATTATCATTAATCCCTTCCTTCTAATGTTTTAATAATGTGTTAACGAAATCCCAACGCTCTCAAACCATCTTTTTTTATGTGTTTTTCTGAAACCCCTGTGTCAAAATGAGAATGCAATCTTACGGAATACTTTTTTTATAAACAAGTATTTTTCCAAGAAAATCTTTAAACATTTGATAATGTGTTAATAATCAGTTAATTAAAATTTCATAATTTATTCATCTTCCAAAATATTTTTTTGTTTACGTGATAAGATGACAAAAAGTTTCCGATATTTTTTGAAATTCTGAAAAGGGATGGAAAACATGAAATTATTTTGAAAATACAGTTGAATAAATTTCCCTGAATCGGATCACTTTAATTATTCAAACCGGGCAACAATTCTTGCAGTTCAAATAAGATTCTTTTGAATATAATTTGTTTTTATATAATAAATTGTTTTGCATTGACGTTAATACAACTATGAATCCGATTATATCATTTTTCTTTTCCATTAAAGTTGAGTTTATCATCTTCTTATTATTGTTAGTTTTTATAAAACTTTTCAGTGTTTCATTCATTAAATATATAAGCAGGAATTACCATTTTTTATTTTTCCTTAACAGGAATATTTTCTGGTTTAACGCTATAATTCATTCTCGTCTATAACGGTAGTGTTTTGCGAAGAGGATTCGCCGAGCACTTAAAATCAATTCCGAACTATTCCTTCTTGTTTTGCTATTCGGAGGCAATAATTAATTTATTGTTAAACTTAAAAAAAATATAAATATGAAAAATATAAAATTATTTCTGATAGTCATACGGATAATGATTATCAGGTTTGTAAAGATAGTAATCCGCAAGGTGCTGCGGGTGAAGAAAACGATACTGATGGAAAACAATTTCAGAAATCAGCAATTAGTGAAACATTGCCAGGGCAAAGGGAGATTCAAGAATACGGTCATTATCCTTGTGGATATAACCAGGAGAAAAAGCAGGTATGGAACGTATTATATGATGATGTTTTTGCCAACCGTTACCCAGGTTATCAGGGCAACGTTAAATGAGCCGATAAGCTATAAGGAAAAAGGTAATTTTGCTTTGGGAATAATCAATGCTTGTAGTGGGAATCCATTAATTGTAATTCTTCCTGCAACCATTCTTACTTATCTTGCGGACCTTGCCCTTTTTAATACGGCACAGGCAAATATGGCAACAGGAACGCACGGGAATAAAGAACTAAGGGATAATGCATGGATAGTTGTTCAACATCACCTGAAAGTTCTGATGGCTGTAGCTCAGGCGAATAGCGATGAAAATACCCTGAATGGAATAACAATAATCCAGTCAGGACTGTTCAAAGTAAAAATGGTGCCTGGCAAACAGGATAAAGTTTTCAGAGCCAAAGTAAATACAGGTATTTCAGGAACCATCATTTTATTGGCTCCTCAAATTGCAAAGACATCATTACATGTTTGGGAACAATCCCTTGACGGCATTAACTGGACCCCGATTGATAAAACAAGGAAGGGAACAATTACCGTAGCAGGATTAAAACCTGTTTCAAAGATGTGGTTTCGACACGGAACCGACCCTGCTAATGTTTTGGGATGGGATTATATTTATGTGACGATTCCGTAATAGCACCAAGAGGGTTTTATGAAGGGGGGGTATTTTGAAGAAAATACCCTCTTTTTTTGATGTTTTTTGGCTTTGGCTTGTAATGGGTATCCGTTTTTTTGATGGATTTACCTCTTTTTTATGTATTATATCATATTGAATATCAACAGGTTGTGTTTTTTTCGGGACTGCTATTATTCATCAGAACTTTAGTGCTCCTTTAGTTTAAACAACTGCTCCTTTTATAAACTTTACTGCCACCTGTCATTAATATACTGCCCCTTACTTTAACTTTACCGCAACTTGTTTATAATAAAATGCACCCTTCATAAACTATACTACCACTTGTTTAAAATATACTGTCGCTTACTTAAACTTTACTGCTGCTTGTTTTAAATATACTGCCGCCTGCTCGAAATATACCGCCACTTGTTTAGAATATACTGTCACTTGTTTAAACTTTACTACCATTTGTTTAAACTTTACTTGTGCTTTTATAAAACAAACCACACCTGTTTTTCCTGACATCCCGTATTTTCTGAAACTCCTTATGGGCTTTTAGTTTTGAAACTATTGTATAAGGTCTGATTCAGGCGACTGGTGGTGGATTAAATAAAGAACCGCCTTTCTGTCATAGAAAGGCGGTTCTTTTAAAATTACAATTATTTTACCGTTTATATTACTGGACCACCAGCCTGGTTTTGTTGACCTGGCTGCCTTTCTCCAGTTCTATGATATAAACGCCTTTGGCAAGACCGTCGAGGTTCATCACATGGATATTATCACCTGCTCCGGCATTGTCAATATCATTCTTCACCACCCTTCCGAACATATCAATAAGCCTGATAGTGTAGCTGCCTTCCTCCATCGTCGTGAAAGAAACCATTACCTGCCCGTCCGCCGGGTTCGGGTAAACGTTGAATGACATATCCGGCACTCCGTCTCCCAGTCTCGGTGATAAGGTGGTGATCATCGGTCCGCTCACCCATGCCGAGGTGATCGTTCCCGATGAATTACAATCGGTCAGTATCTGCCAGTCGTAGCTGGTACCCGTCGTCAGCCCTGTAAAGGTGTAACTTGTAAGAGTGCCCGCTATCGTATAAGTTGTCCAGGTATTCAATCCATGCGGACTGATCCTTAACGTATAGTTGACCCTGCACTGCGACTGCACCCAGTTTACTATTGCCGTACTGCTCGTGATGGTTCCGTTGGAAAGAGCTGTCGGTGCCGCGCAGTTATTCGTCACGCCCTGGGTCTTAATTGCCGTACACCCGTATGCCGTCTTGGTGGCGGATATCGTATAGGTCCCTGCACTGCTTACCGTCGCTGTCGCCGTGCTGCCCCCGCTCGGTGACCATGCATACGCATTGAAACCGTTCGTTGCCATCAGCACCTCAAAGGTCGGTGCATTCTGGGTACAGAAGTTGAACGATGCCGGATTACCCGTTATCGCTAACACGGCCACATTGGTTACTGTAAGAGTTCTTGACGGGCTGGTGCCGCAGCTGTTCACAGAGCTCACCGTTACATTGCCCGTGTTCTGGCTTACCGTCAGCGTGATGTTCGTCGTTACCGAAGCCCCTGTCCATCCCACCGGTTTGGTCCAGGCATAGCTTGTTGCTCCTGCCACAGGGCTTATGGAATAGCTCACCGCCGAGCCCTGGCAGACCTGGACAGGTCCTGTTATCGTTCCCGGCTGTGCCGGTGCCGTACCCACCGTCACCTGTACCGAATCCCACAAACTCGTTCCGCAGGAATTCGTCGCCTGTACCTTTACATACCCGCTCGTTGTTCCGATAGAACTCGAGGTGATGCTCGTCGTCGTCGAACTTCCCGGCCAGCCTGTTGGCAACACCCATGTATAGCCCGTCGCTCCTGATACCGCTGCTATCGAATAGGTCTGCGAGGTCCCTGAACACGGTGCCGTATTGCCCGTGATCGTGCCCGGGTTGCCCGGAGGGGCGCCCACCGTCACCGCAAGGATACGCGTCGTCGGGCTGATGCCGCACTGGTTCACCGCTATCACCGATACGTTGCCGCTCGTCGTTCCCGCCGTCGTCAGGATGCTCGTCGTCGTCGAACTTCCCGTCCAGCCATTGGGAAGCGTCCAGACATATCCCGTCGCATAGGTCACCGCCGCTATCGAATAGGTCTGTGGCGTTCCCGCACATACCGACGTGCTCCCCGTGATCACGCCCGGCGTCGCAGGGCTCGTGATCACCGTCACCCCATAGGTCTGCGCTGCACTGCTCCCGCAGCTGTTATTCGCCGTCACCGATATCGTGAAGCTTCCCGTTCCTCCCGAGGTGGCTACTATCGAATCCACCGTCGAACTTCCTGTCCAGCCATTCGGCAGCGTCCAGCTGTAGCTCGTCGCTCCTGCCACAGGGGACACCGAATACGTCGCACTGCTGCCTGAACAGATCGGTGTCGTTCCCGTTATGGATCCCGGCTGCACCGGTACCGTCATCACCGTCACCACCAGCGTCTGGGCTGCACTGCTCCCGCAGGCATTATTCGCCGTCACGCTGATCGTGCCCCCGTTCGCCCCCGCCGTCACCGTAATGCTGGTCGTCGTCGAACTGCCGCTCCAGCCACCCGGCAGCGTCCAGCTATATCCTGTCGCCCCCGTAACCGCAGCTATCGAATACGTCTGCGTGCTCCCAAGGCAGACCGTCGTATTCCCTGTTATCGGACCCGGCTGTAAAGGTACTGTATTCACCGTCACTGTCAGCGTCCTGGCAACACTGCTCCCGCAGCCGTTATTCGCCGTCACGCTGATCGTACCGCTCGTCGCTCCCACCGTCACCGTAATGCTGTGCGTCGTCGAACTTCCCGTCCAGCCTCCGGGTAACGTCCACGTATAATTCAACCCTGCTACATTGCTTACCGAATACGTCTGCGTACTGCCCTGGCACGGAGTCGAACTACCCGCTATTACCGATGGCTCGGCAGGTACCGTAATCACCGTCACCGCCAGCGTCCGCGCTGCACTGCTACCGCAGCCATTGTTCGCCGTCACACTGATCGTTCCGCTCGTAGCCCCCGCCGTCACCGTGATGCTGTTCGTCGTCGAACTGCCCGTCCAGCCACCCGGCAACGTCCAGCTATAGCTCGTCGCTCCCGCCACTGCTGTTATCGAATACGTCTGCACACTGCCCAGGCAGACCGTCGTGTTGCCGCTGATGGCTCCCGGCTGTGCCGGAATATGCATTACCGTCAACGCAAGCGTCCTGGCTACACTGCTCCCGCAGCCATTATTCGCCGTCACACTGATATTCCCGCTGTTGACTCCAACCGTCACCGTAATGCTCGTCGTCGTCGAACTGCCGCTCCACCCGCCTGGTATTATCCACGTATAACCCGTCGCCCCTGCCACCGCTGTTATCGTATACGTCTGTACGCTCCCCTGGCAGACCGTCGTGTTCCCTGTTATCACGCCCGGCTGTGCCGGTACCGTACTCACCGTTACCGTCAGCGTCTGCGCCGTACTGCTCCCGCACCCGTTATTCGCCGTCACACTGATCGTGCCGCTGTTCGCTCCCACCGTCACCGTAATGCTCGTCGTCGTCGAACTGCCCGTCCAACCATTGGGCAACGTCCACGTATAACCCGTCGCTCCTGCCACCGCTGCTATCGTATACGTCTGCGTACTCCCCTGGCAAGGGCTGGCATTACCCGTGATAACCAAAGGCTGGTTGGGTATCGTCGTTACCGTCACCGCAAGCGTCCGCGCTGCACTGCTACCGCAGCCGTTATTCGCCGTCACACTGATCGTACCGCTGTTGATTCCAACCGTCACCGTGATGCTGTTTATCGTCGAACTGCCCGTCCACCCATTGGGCAAGGTCCACGTATAGCTCGTCGCGCCTGCCACCGCTGTTATCGAATAGGTCTGCGTACTCCCCTGGCAGACCGTCGTCGCTCCTGTTATCATCCCCGGGGTGGCCGGTACATGGCTTACCACTACCGCAAAGGTCCTGGCTACACTGTTCCCGCAGGCATTAACCGCAATCACACTGATTGTTCCGCCATTAAGTCCTACCGTCACCGTGATGCTCGTCGTCGTCGAACTCCCGATCCAGCCGCCCGGTAAGGTCCATGTATAACCCGTCGCCCCTGCCACTGCTGCTATCGAATACGTCTGCGTGCTGCCCTGGCAGACCGGAGTGCTCCCCGTAATAACGCCCGGTTGTACCGGCACTGCATTATCCACCACTACCGCAAGCGTCTGGGAGGCACTGCTCCCGCAGCCATTGTTTGCCGTCACCGTCACATTGCCGCTGATGGTTCCTGCCGTCGTCGTGATGCTTGTCGTCGTCGAACTGCCCGTCCAGCCATTGGGCAAGGTCCACGTATAGCTCGTCGCTCCCGCTACCGCCGCGATCGAATACGTCTGGATGCTCCCGTGACAGACCGTCATATTCCCTGTTATCAGGCCCGGCTGCACAGGGGGTACCGATAGAACCGTCACCGTGAAACTGCAGCTGCCCGTGTTGCCATGGATATCCGTCGCTATGCTGTTTACCGTCGTCGTCCCTGTAGTAAACGTGCTGCCAGAGGCAGGATTTGATACTACCCCGGAGACACCGCAGTTATCCGTTGCCGTCACACTGAAGCTCACCACCGCTGTACAATTATTTATATTCCCGTTTACTGTTATATTTGACGGACAGCTGATCGCAGGTGCCTGGTTATCAACTACTGTCACCGTCATGCTGCAGGTACTTGTATTGCCGCTGTTGTCTGTCGCTGTCCAGTTTACTGTTGTCATCCCGGTCGTAAACACGTAACCTCCCAGCGTACCCGTATTAGTCAGGCTGTTCACCAAACTGCTTAACGTACAGTTGTCGCTCCCTGTCGCATCGAACTCCGTCCCCTGGGTCGTATAGCTGCATGCATTGTTATCCGTCGTGCGGGTCGCATTACCCGTACACGTAACTACAGGGTTCTGGTTGTCCGTCACCGTCACCGTCATGCTGCAGCTGCTCGTATTCCCGCTGTTGTCCGTCGCTGTCCAGGTGACCATCGTCGCTCCCGCCGTAAACACATGACCTCCCAGCGTACCCGTATTAGTCAGGCTGTTCACCAAACTGCTTAACGTACAGTTGTCGCTCCCTGTCGCATCGAACTCCGTCCCCTGGGTCGTATAGCTGCATGCATTGTTATCCATTGTTCTTGTGGCATTACCTGTACACGTAACTACAGGGTTCTGGTTGTCCGTTACCGTCACCGTCATGCTGCAGCTGCTCGTATTACCGCTGTTGTCCGTCGCTGTCCAGGTGACCGTCGTCACCCCTGCCGTAAACACATGTCCTCCAAGCGTATTCGTATTAGTCAGGCTGTTCACCACACTGCTTAACGTACAGTTGTCGCTCCCTGTCGCATCGAACTCCGTCCCCTGGGTCGTATAGCTGCACGCATTGTTATCCGTCGTACGGGTCGCATTACCCGTACACGTAACTACAGGGTTCTGGTTGTCTGTCACCGTCACCGTCATGCTGCAGCTGCCCGTATTCCCGCTGTTGTCCGTCGCTGTCCAGATGACCGTCGTCACCCCTGCCGTAAACACATGTCCTGCCAGCGTACCCGTATTAGTCAGGCTGTTCACCAAACTGCTTAACGTACAGTTGTCGCTCCCTGTCGCATCAAACTCCGTCCCCTGGGTCGTATAGCTGCACGCATTGTTATCCATAGTGCGGGTCACATTGCCCGTACACGTAATCACAGGGTTCTGGTTGTCTGTCACCGTCACCGTCATGCTGCAGCTGCTCGTATTCCCGCTGTTGTCCGTCCCTGTCCAGATGACCGTCGTCACCCCTGTCGTAAACACATGTCCTGCCAGCGTACCCGTATTAGTCAGGCTGTTCACCAAACTGCTTAACGTGCAGTTGTCGCTCGCCGCAGCATCAAACTCCGATCCCTGGGTCGTATAGCTGCATGCATTGTTATCCATAGTGCGGGTTGCATTACCCGTACACGTAACTACAGGGTTCTGGTTGTCCGTTACCGTCACGCTGAAGGAACAGGTACTTGTATTGCCGTATATATCTGTTGCGATACTGTTTACTGTCGTTGTGCCGGTGTTGAAAGTACTGCCCGAAGCAGGATTCGACACTACTGTTGAAACAGCGCAGTTATCCGTTGCCGTCACACTGAACGTCACCACGGCACTGCAGTTCCCGTTATCAGTGCTCTGCGTGATCGTCCCTGAACAGGTGATCACAGGATTCTGGTTGTCCGTAACCGTGACCGTAAAGGAACAGGTACTTGTATTCCCGCTGTTGTCTGTCGCCGTACTGGTTACTGTCGTCGTACCCACAGCAAACGTGCTGCCCGAGGCAGGGCCCGATACTACCGTTACCGAACAGTTATCCGTTGCCGTCACACTGAACGTCACCACCGCACTGCAGTTCCCGTTATCCGCATTACGGGTCATATTACCGGAACACGTAAGGACCGGTGCCTGGGTATCCACTACCGTTATTGTCGATGTGCAGCCCGAGGTATTCCCTGACTCATCGGTGACCGTCAGCGTCACCGTATTGTCCCCTGTATTACTGCACGTGAACGTGCCCGGAGATACGCTTTCGGAGGCTATGCTGCAATTGTCAAAACTCCCCCCGTCAACATCCGTCACCGAGATACCCGCATGGCCGCTGTTGTCCAGCTGCACCGTCACCGATAAACAAAGCGCTATCGGCGCTATATTATCCTGTACAGTCACCGTAGAGCTACAGCTCGAACTGTTACCGCTTAAATCCGTCACCGTCAGCGTCACCGTATTATCCCCGATACTGCTGCAGCTGAACGTGTTTGGTGATACCGTCTCGCTTCCTATCCCGCAGTTGTCCGAACTCCCGTTATCTACATCTGATGACTGGATAACTGCATTGCCGCTGTTATCCAGCTGTACCGTCACCGCCTGACAAGAGGCTGCCGGGGCCGTATTGTCCGCTACCGTCACCACCGCACTGCACGTCGATACATTGGAGTTCACATCCGTCACCGTCAGCGTCACCGTAGTATTCCCGACATTGGCGCAATTGAACGTATTCGGCGCTACCGTCTCCCCGCCTATGCCGCAGTTGTCCGTGCTGCCGCCATCCACATCGCTGGACTGGATACTCGCATGACCGCTGTTATCCAGCTGTACCGTGATACCCTGGCAGATCGCTGTCGGCGGCATGTTATCCTGTACCGTCACCGCTGCCGCACAGCTTGCACTGTTCCCGCAGTTATCAAAAACCGTCAGCGTCACCGTATTTAATCCTACATTGCTGCACGTGAACGTACTTTCTGATACCGTTTCGGATACTATTCCGCACCCGTCCGTGCTGCCCCCGTCTACATCGCTTGCCTGGATGCTCGCAGTACCGCTGTTATCCAGCTGTACCGTGATCGACTGGCACACTGCAACAGGATGCGTCGTATCCTGAACCGTTACCGTTGTACTGCAGCTGGAGGTATTCCCGCTGCCATCGGTAACCGTCAGCGTCACCGTATTGCTGCCCTGGTTGCCGTAAGTGAAGCTGTTCGGAATCACACTCATCGTGAAGCTGCAGTTGTCTGAACTGCCGCCATCCACATCGCCCGCCGTTATCGTCGCATTGCCTGTATTATCCAATGTTACCGTGATCGCCTGGCACACTGCGCTCGGTGTAATGGTGTCCTCTACCGTCACCGTCGTCGTACAGTAAGAACTGTTCCCGTTTACATCCGTCACCGTCAGCGTCACCGTATTGGCTCCCGTATTGCCGCACGTGAACGTATTCGGCGTCACATCGATCGTCGCCAGGTTACAGTTGTCGAAACTGCCCCCGTCCACATCGCTCGCCTGGATACCTGCATTACCTGTATTATCCAGGTAGATCGTCACCGCCTGGCACAGCGCTATCGGCGCTATCGTGTCCGATACCGTTACCGTAGCCGTACAATTCGAAGTATTCCCGTTCACATCCGTCACCGTCAGCGTCACCGTATTGTCCCCCGTATTGCTGCACGTGAACGTGTTCGGGGATACACTTTCCGTCGATATCCCGCAGGCATCCGTGCTCCCACCGTCCACATCGCTTGCCTGGATAACCGCATTACCGCTGTTATCCAGCTGAACCGTGATTACCTGGCAGATGGACACCGGAGAAACCGTATCCTGTACCGTCACCGTCGTCGTGCAATTCGAGCTATTCCCGTTCACATCCGTCACCGTCAGCGTCACCGTATTGTCCCCGGCATTGCTGCACGTGAAGGTATTCGGCGTCACTGCCAGCGTCGCCAGGTTACAGTTGTCGAAACTGCCACCGTCCACATCACTTGCCTGGATAACCGCATTACCCGTGTTATCCAGCTGTATCGTGATCCCCTGGCAAAGCGCTATAGGTGCTATTGTGTCCGCTACCGTAACCGCAGCACTGCAGCTGGAGCTGTTTCCGTTTATATCGGTCACCGTCAGCGTCACCGTATTGGCTCCTGTATTACTGCAGGTAAACGTGTTCGGGGATACACTTTCCGTTCCTATCCCGCAATTGTCATAACTACCCCCGTCTATATCTGATACCTGTATCCCGCCATTACCGCTGTTATCCAGCTGAACCGTGATCGTGCTGCAGATCGATGTCGGGGCTGTATTATCCTGTACCGTCACCGTCGTGCTGCACGTCGAAATATTCCCGTTCACATCCGTCACCGTCAGCGTCACCGTATTGTCTCCCGTATTGCTGCAGTTAAACACATTCGGAGAAACACTCTCCGTCGCTATACCGCAATTGTCATAACTCCCTCCGTCTATATCTGATACCTGTATCCCGCCATTGCCGCTGTTATCCAGCTGGACCGTCACCGGCTGGCAGATCACCACTGGGAACGTGATGTCCTGTACCGTCACCGTCGTGCTGCATGTCGATACATTTCCGCTCATATCCGTTACCGTCAGCGTCACCGTATTGTCCCCCACATTGCTGCACGTGAACGAGTTCGGGGCAACATCCAGCGCCGACAGGTCACAGTTGTCGAAACTGCCCCCGTCCACATCACTCGACTGGATACCCGCATTACCCGTATTGTCCAGGTAAATCGTAATCGCCTGGCACAACGCTATCGGAACTATTGTGTCCGCTATGCTCACCGTCGAACTGCAGCTCGAACTGTTGCCGTTCACATCCGTCACCGTCAGCGTCACCGTATTGTCCCCCGTATTGCTGCAGTTAAACGTATTCGGGGATACGCTCTCCGAACCGATCCCGCAGGCATCCGTGCTACCACCGTCCACATCGCCTGACTGGATACTTGCATTGCCACTGTTATCCAGTTGTACCGTGATAGAAAGGCATACCGCTGCTGGGGCTGTATTGTCCTGTACCGTCACCGTCGAACTGCAACTCGACGTATTCCCGCTTAAATCCGTCACCGTCAACGTCACCGTATTGGCTCCTACATTACTGCACGTAAAGGTATTGGGTGACACTCCCTCTGCTGCTATACCGCAGTTATCCGTACTTCCCCCGTCTATATCGCTCGCCTGGATACCCCCATTCCCGCTGTTATCCAGCTGCACCGTCACCGACTCGCATACTGCTGAAGGCAACTCATTATCTGCCACCGTCACCGTAAAACTGCAGCTGCCCGTATTACCGCTTAAATCCGTCGCCGTACCCGTGACTGTCGTCGTGCCCACTGCAAACGTACTCCCTGAGGCAGGGATCGATACTACCGTCGAGACACCGCAGTTGTCCGTCCCCGTCACACTGAACGTCACCACTGCACTGCATAAGCCTCCGTCCGTATTCTGCGTGATATTCACAGGACACGTAATTACCGGATTCTGATTGTCTACTACCGTGACCGTGAAGGAACAAGTACTTGTATTGCCATGTATATCTGTTGCGATACTGTTTACTGTCGTCGTGCCTGCATTAAATGTACTGCCCGAGGCAGGATTGGATACCGTTGTGGAGACTCCGCAGTTATCTGTTGCCGTGGCACTGAACGTCACCACTGCATTGCATAAGCCTCCATCCGTATTCTGCGTAATATTGGACGGACAGCTAATCACTGGGGATTCTGTATCAAATACTTTTACCAGGAACGAACAGCTGCTCGTATTGCCGTAGATATCTGTTGCCGTGCTGATTACCGTCGTTATGCCCACGTTAAACGTACTGCCCGAGGCAGGGTTCGATACCGTCGTCGAAACGGTACAGTTGTCCGTTGACGTAACACTGTACGTCACCACCGCACTGCATAGTCCTGCATCATTAACCTGCGTGATATTCGACGGACACGTTATAACCGGGTTCTGGTTATCCACCACCGTGACCGTGAACGAACAGCTTGCTGTATGACCGCTTAAGTCAGTTGCTGTATTCATTACCGTCGTCGTGCCTACATTAAACGTACTGCCCGAGGCCGGGTTCGATACCGTCGTCGAAACGGTGCAGTTGTCTGTTGACGTTACACTGAACGTCACCACTGCACTGCAGTTGCCGTTCGAGGCATTCTGAGTAATGTTTGAAGGACAGGTTATGACAGGATTCTGATTGTCCACCACCGTGACCGTGAACGAACAGCTTGCTGTATTGCCGCTTAAGTCAGTTGCTATACTGTGAACTGTCGTTGTCCCTACATTAAATATGCTGCCTGACGCGGGATTCGATACCGTCGTCGAAACGGTGCAGTTGTCCGTTGAGATTACACTGAACGTCACCACTGCACTGCAGTTGCCGTTCGAAGCATTCTGAGTAATGTTTGAAGGACAGGTTATTACTGGATTCTGGTTATCCACCACCGTTACCGTGAACGAACAGCTTGCTGTATGACCACTTAAATCGGTTGCTGTACTCGTTACCGTCGTCGTGCCTACGTTAAACGTACTGCCCGAAGAAGGATTCGATACTGTTGTGGAAACAGCGCAGTTGTCTGTTGAAGCTACACTGAATGTTACCACTGCACTGCAGTTGCCGTTCGAGGCATTCTGAGTGATATTGGATGGACAAGTAATCACCGGGTTCTGATTATCTACTACTGTTACTGTAGAAGAACAAGTTGCACTGTTTCCTATTCCGTCAACTGCCTGCCATACATTGGTTGTAGTTCCAACAGGGAAGGTACCTCCTGAGGCTATTCCTGAAAGTTGAGAAACAGTTGGCGTAGCAGTCCATGTTATTTTAATCTGTCCATTTGCTCCAAGACCACCTGGTCTTTGAGCGGAACCAGATCCTGTATGTGATCCACTACCTGCAGATCCGGGAACTGTTCCAACATTACCATTTGCACCATTAATAGTAGGGCCATTGGCACCAGCTGCGGCAATAGGAGTTCCCGCAATACCTCCGGTTGAACCAGAAGCGTTACCTCCACCAGTTGAAGCACCTCCACTACCACCACCACCACCACCATAACCTCCATTGATACTGTTACCAGCAGCTCCTGAGCCTCCACTTGTCAATACTTGCCCAATACTTGATCCGCTTAAGCCTCCTGCACCACCACCTCCATTTACTATTCCTCCGTTTCCACCTGCTGCATAAATAGTTCCAGCAGTACCAAACCAGGAACCTCCTCCGGTACCTCCTGAAGCTCCGGTAGCAACTGATCCACCGCTACCCACACTAACTGTATAAGTGTTTCCGGCAACAACCGTAAGTGTACTTTTTGCATAAGCACCACCACCACCGCCACCACCAGCTTCAAACGCAATAGCAGTATTACCACCACCGCCACCACCGGCACCCCAACACTCAACTACAAGGGAAGTTATTCCGGCAGGAACAGTAAACGTACTTGAGGAAGTAAAGGTTTGACTTCCAGAAGTAACACACGCTGAAGAAGAAGTTGGAGTAGTATATGTAACCACTGCATTACATTGTCCTGAAGTTGCATTTGTTGTTATATTTGAAGGACAGTTTATTGTAACTGCGGTTGGGTTTGTGACAATTACTGTAAATCCACATGTTGATGTATTTCCTGAAGCATCAGTTGCAGTATAAACTTCTGATGTTGAACCTATTGGAAACGTTGAACCTGATGATAACCCAGTTGTTAGAGAAATAATAGGGAAAGTAACTGTAGGCCAGGTAATTATTACCTGTCCATTTGCACCTGCACCACCAGAATATCCACCTAACCAACCATCATTACCACTACCTCCGCCACCAGGAGCTGAGCCTATAGTTCCGTTACTGCTGGTTGTGGTACTACAATTTGAATTATATCCACCATTACCTCCCGGGTAAGCTCCACCACCTCCGAATCCTGTAACTCCACATGCAGAAGCAGGGGAAGTTCCAGGTCCGCCAGAACCTGCACCACCACCTCCCGTTCCGGTTACACCAGAAGATCCGTTGCCCGCACTTCCGCTTCCACCGGAATAAATTGTACCTGTTCCTGTAGATCCACCGGCACCACCAGCGCCGCTTCCTGTTCCATCAAAATCTCCATTTATTCCACCACTTCCACCAGCAGCCCAGAATGTACCTGCAAGACCTGAAACTGTTGTTGTACCTCCATTAGCTCCGGCACCAACATTTCCGGCACCTCCTGTTCCCACTGTAACAGTATATACCTGACCACCGGCAACAGTTGCTGTGCTCTGTGCAGAAGCACCACCACCACCTGCACCTCCATTATCGTAAAGAGCATAAGTTACAGAACCACCACCACCACCACCACCGGCTCCCCATGTATAAACAGTTGCCGAAGTAACACCTGTGGGAACTGTCCATGTTCCGGAAGAATTAAAGGTAACACTTCCACCGGATATAGAAACAGCACAATTATCTGTAACTGTAGGAGGTGTAAATGTCACCACACTTCCAGTGCATGAATTAGTCGTCTGACTTATATTTGATGGGCAACTATTTATTACAGGAGGAGTAACATCGTTTACAACTATTACAAATGAAGCTGTAGCTGCACATGCCGCTGTAGCTGTTTCTGTAACAGTTGTTACTCCCTGCGAAAATGTAGAACCTGATCCGCTGCCGCTTCCACTACCAGTAGTTGCCCCTGAGAATGTATAAGAAAGAACTCCTGTATTTGTTACTGTATAATTAACAACTGCCTGGCAATTACCATTTGCAGTTGTGGTTATGTTTGAAGGAATTGTTAATGTTGGTTGAGCACCTATTACAACTACAAAGGAACAAGATGAAGTATTACCAAACTGATCGGTTGCCGTTTCAGAAACTGTAGTGGTACCAGTATTAAAGTTAGACCCTGTACCAGAACCAGCTCCGCTTCCTGAAGTTACACCTGAAAATGTATAAGCCACAGTTGTAGGGAAACCAGCCCAGTTAAGATATACATATCCATTACTTGCCTGGTATCCGGCAGTATTGTTAGTAGAAGTTGCTAAACCGCCGGTATAATTACTTCCACCTCCACCACCACCATGTGAACCGCAACCACCCCCATAATATCCACCACCACCGCCGCCGCCGGAATTGCTTACACATACATTACCTCCTATACCTAAACCACTTGCGGTTCCGGTACAATCAGTACCTGCAGCACCTCCGGCAACCTGTGTACCTCCTTGACCACAATATGCTGTACTTCCGTTAAGAACTCCTCCAAAATATCCTGATCCACCTGTAGATGCACCACCGACTCCACCGTTTTCAAGGTTGGGTGAATTGGTGTTATCACCACCGCCACCACCACCGCCGCCAACAGCCAGTCTGTTAGTAAGGGCAGTACCTCCTGATCTAATATCTGTTCCACCACCACCACCACCACCAAGCCAGGTGGTCTGATCTCCTCCTGTTCCACCACCATTCCATCCACCAAGACCGCCAGCTGTATTTGTTTCATTTCCTCCGACACCACCTACATTTATATATAATACATTTCCTGAAGAAACGGATAATGTTCCCTGAACTCTTCCTCCTAATCCTCCCGGATTATATAAAGTTGCATTTCCACCCCATCCGCCTTGAGCACCAGCCATATCAACTGTAAGAGTTGTTACACCAGTTGGAACAGTAAATGTTTGTTGAGCACCAGTATAGTTAAATGTTTGGGTACCTGAACTTCCACATGCACTTGATGCAGTTACAGTATAATTTACCGGATTGGTACATGATGAAACATTTGAAGGGCAAGTTAATACAGGAGGTTGTGTATTTGCAACTACTACAGTAAACGAACAAGATGCTGTATTTCCTGCTGCATCCGTAGCAGTATATACCTCATTTGTTGTTCCCAGAGGGAATGTTGATCCTGACACTAATCCCGATGTTAAAGTAATGGTCGGATAATTAATATTAACTCCCCAGCTTATAATTGCCTGGCCATTTCCAGAAGCATTGAATGCAGCTGTATTAGACTGATTAGTTCCTCCATTGTAAGAACCACCACCACCACCATTGGTAGGGATATTCCATGAAGAACCTCCACCTCCATATCCACCACCACCACCACCGGCAGTATTACCTCCACCTCCACCTCCTCCAAACCCACCATTTCCTGTTGTAGAACAAACAGGTCCTCCTGCACCACCATTTACAAATCCGTAAGCCCACGCATTAGGACAACAAGATGAATTAGGTGCACCATTTGATAATAAACCACCTGCATTACCACCACATGCTCCACCACCTCCTGAGTATTGTGTTGCACCATTTCCATTTACTCCTCCAACTCCATAATTATTAGGAGATCCTCCTAATCCACTGTACCCGTTTTGACCGGCATTAGTTGTTACTGCATCAATACCTATAGAAGTATAAGCATTTGTATTTGTAGATACACCACCACCACCACCAGCTACGATTAAAGGATTGTTTGAAATATCGGTAATGAATGTACCGCCACCGCCACCACCACCAGAACTTGTAGTACCATTAGCACCTAATCCGCCAACTAATACTTTTAATACCTGACCTGATGTAACGGTAAATGTTCCTGTCATTTGAGCTCCTTTACCTCCGGGAGGAGTAAATCCAGTTGTCATTCCACCTGTAGCTCCAATTGCAGTCATAGTTATCGAAGTAACCCCGGAAGGTACTGTAAAGTTAGTAATAGCACCTGAATAATTAAAGGTTTGACTTCCGGAGGTATTTACAGATATTGTACAATTATCTGTTACAGTAGGTGGAGTAAAAGTTATTATCGCACCATTGCATCCTGAATTATTTGAAATATTTGAAGGACAGCCACTTATGACAGGAGGGGTAATATCATTAACAACAACCACAAATGAAGCCGTTGCTGAACAAACATTAGTAGCTGTTTCTGTCACGGTAGTTACACCGGCATTAAATGTTGAACCGGAACCGGAACCATTTCCTGAGCCTGTAGTTGCTCCAGAAAATGTATAAGTAAGTGTACCTGAATTTGTCACTGAATAATTAACAACAGCATGACAATTTCCATCTGCAGTTGCTGTTTGGTTTGAAGGAATTATAAGAGTAGGTTGGGTACCAACTGTTACAGTAAATGAACATGTTGACGTATTTCCAAATTGATCAGTTGCTGTTTCAGTCACAGTTGTAATTCCTGAGTTAAAAGTAGAACCTGAACCACTGCCAGAGCCACTTCCGGAGGTTACTCCTGAAAATGCGTAAGCAGTTGTAGCAGTGGAGCCAGCCCATGAAAAAACAATTAATCCATTACCACTTTGAGAGCCGGCAGTATTTGTTTGATTAGAGCCTCCGTTATAAGAACCTCCTCCTCCTCCGGAGCCCCAATTAGAGCCATTCCAAATATTTCCACCGCCGCCACCATTGTAGCCACCGCCACCACCACCGGCACCGCAATCGCCGGCACCACCACCTCCTCCACCGAAGCCGCCTGCAGATCCATAAGTTCCTACCGCGGCGCCGCCTGTTCCACCATTTAACGGATCAAAGCCACCGCCACCCATATCTGTTTCAGTTCCATTTGCACCGTTAGTATTCCATCCTGCTCCACCTCCACCTGTAGCAGGAAATCCTGCACCTCCATTAACTCCTCCTCCTCCTGATCCACCATTTCCTCCTGATCCTCCGGCACCACTTCCTGATCCTGCACCTGCACTTGGTGTTACTGTAGAAGAACCGGCACCACCTGTTACAGTGCTGCACCATGCTCCTCCACCACCTCCTCCGGCTGCAATAAGTAAAGTATTACCTGTTGAAGAGTTCCAAATAAAAGAACCACCACCACCACCACCATTATAAGTACTGTAAGCAGAACCTTGCTGACCTACTAATACTTTAAGAACATTACCGGGAGTTACTGAAACAGTTCCTGCTATGCTTGCTCCTAATCCTCCTGTTAATCCACCCTGAGCTCCGTCAGCTGTCATGGTTATTGCAGTCGTACCAGCCGGAACAGTGAAGCTAACAATTGAACCAGTATAGTTAAATGTCTGCGTTCCTGAAGTTCCGCATGCACTTGTTGCGGTTACTGCATAGTTAACCGGATTTGTACATGTGGTAATATTTGTCGGGCAGGTTAAAGTTGGAGGTGTTGTCATATTTACTGTTACAGTAAATGAGCAAGTTGCCGTATTTCCATAAGCATCAGTTGCCTTCCAAACATTCGTTGTTACACCAACAGGGAAAGTAGAGCCTGAAGCTAATCCAGAGAATAGTGCAATCGAACTACCTGCACAGTTGTCAGAAGCTGTTGGATTGGTATAGTTAACCACTGCACCATTACAATTACCTGAAGTAGATATGTTCGAAGGGCAATTATTTATTACAGGGGGTTGATTGTCAACAATATATGTCTGAGAACTTGTTCCTGCTCCGCAAGCACCGACTGTTACTGCAATAACTCCATTGGTACCACTACCAACCACGGCAGTTATTTGAGAATCTGAATTGACAACAAAAGAAGTGACTGCAGTTCCACCAATAGTAACAGCTGTAGCTCCTGTAAAGCCTGTTCCGGTTATTACTACAGTAGTTCCGGGACATCCGGAAGATGGACTGAAACTTACCACATTTGGTAAAGCGCCCATTGATATGGTTACAGTCCCTGTAGAACTACATCCACCTGAACTTGCTGTAACGGTATAAGTAATTCCTGAGGTAATATTATTTGCGTTTACTGTTGAACCTGTTGTAGTGTTTAAAAAGGTTCCCGGACTCCAGGTATAAATAACACTTGAAGGAGGTGTCCAGGTAAATGTTAATCCATTTGCAGGGACAATACCTGTAGTATATGAACATGTGGAGAGATAACCGCCATTAGTAGTTGCCGACCAGTTAGTAGTTGTGGTTCTTTCATTAAAATCAGTTGAGGGTGTAGCACCGGTTAAACCAATTTGCTGAGTATATGTTGTGGCATCACCTGTACATGCTCCGTATATAAATTGAATTACATTTGATGTTTCATATAACTTAATCTGCATACTCATATTAGTACTTGCATCTAAATACTCTTCCATATTATCCCATTCATAGGTAAATACCCTGTTAGGTGAGGTTCCTGTTGTAACATAGTATTCTACTCCACCTGCATTATTAATTAAATCTCTTCCCATAATTGCAAGGGCATAAGCTGTGCTAAGTGGCGTAGAATAATTTTGTCCGCCAGCACTTCCCATAACCATATTCCCATCGTCCTGCGGAGAAACAGTTGTGAAAACAGTTCCTTCATAAGAGAAATTAAAATTCAGAGGTAATCCAGGATGAATATTATCATCACCGGCTGCAATTGTAGTAACACCCGTTGTACTTGAAATTGAATTAAAAGCACCATTAGATTGAGAAAAAACATAACTTGATACCAGGTTACCTGAAACAGGAATAACATTTATTACACTGTTTCCACCACTGCAAACCGTTGAAGGATTTGCAGTGATACTCGTTATGACTGGTGCTCCGGTAATTGCTATAGTTAAACCCACAGTTGTATTACCGCAGGCATTTGTTGCCGTTACAGTATAAACCGCAGAAGAAGTTATAGCTGTTGGAGTACCTGTAATAGTACCTGTAGAACCATTCATACCCAAACCTGTTGGAAGAGCAGGATTGACAGTAAAGGTTATAGGACCGGTTCCTGAAACAGTTGCAGTATTAGGTGTAATTGCTGTATTTACACAATAGGTTGCAGGATTTGCGGAATAGCTTAAAGCAGTAGGAGGTGTTTTTACAGTAAACGTACCTCCGCTAGTTCCGGTTCCGCAGGCCCCTACCGTTACTGCTATTGTACCAGTTGTGCCATTTCCAACTACTGCCGTAATTTGAGTGTTTGAATTAACTACAAAGGAAGAAACATTGGTTCCGCCAATAGTAACAGAAGTAGCTCCTGTAAAGCCTGTTCCGGTTATTACCACTGTACTCCCGGAACATCCGGAAGAAGGACTGAAACTTGAAATGATAGGAGCACCACCGCTCATAGTTATTGCTACAGTTCCGGTTGAAGTACATCCGGTTGATCCGGTAGCAGTAACTGTATAGGTAATACCTGAAGTAATGTTACTTGCATTTACTGTTGAACCTACAGTGGTATTTAAATAGGTTCCGGGGCTCCAGGAATATGTAACAACCACTGGAGGTGTCCAGGTAAATGTTAATCCATTTGCAGGGGCAATTCCTGATGTAAATTCACAGGTAGCAACATATCCACCTGCTGAAGTTGCGGACCAATTGGTAGTTGTTGTTCTGTCATTATAATCAGTAGTTGGAGAGGCTCCTGATAATCCTACCTGCATATAGTAAATTGAGGCATCTGGAGTAGATGATCCATAAACAAACTGAACAACATTACTTGTTTCATATAATTTGACTTGCATACTCATAAAGGTACTTGCATCTCCATATACATCCATATTATCCCATTCATAGGTAAAAATTCTGTTTGGGGCGGAACCTGTTGTGGCATAATATTCTACCCCTCCGGTATTTGCATTTAAATCTCTTCCATATATAGCAAGACAATTTGCAATAGAAAGGGGATTGCTATAAGTATTTCCACCGCCGCTTCCCAAAACTATGTTACCATCATCCTGAGAACTGATAGTAGTAAAAGCAGTACCTGCATAAGTAAATGTAAAACCTATTGGCTGACCAAGGTGAATATTATCATCACCAGCGGCAACCAAAGTACCAACACCTGAAATGGTAGTAAAGGTGGTGTTTGATTGAGAAAAGGTATAATTTGCTACGAGATTAGGACTAACAGTAGCAGGAACAGCGGTTAATACGCTATTACCACCACTACAGACTGTTGAAGGATTTGCTGTTATACTAGTTATTGTTGGTCCCGTATTAACGTTAATTGTTAAGTTAACAGTTGTGCTTCCGCAGGCATTGGTAGCAGTAACAGTATATGCCACAGAAGATGCCGCTGAAGGTGTGCCTGAAATAACCCCAGTACCCGTATTAAAAACTAATCCTGCAGAAAGTGCAGGACTTATAGAATAGGATGTCGCTATACCAGTTGTAAATGAAGGAGTATTATTTGCAATTAGAGAACCAACACAATAATTAGCCGGATTGGTAGAATAGCTCATACCAGTAAGAGCAGTGCCTGTTATTGTAAAAGTTCCAATACTTGTCCCCGTTCCTGCAGGATTTGTTACGGATACAGTTCCTGAGGTTCCTGCACCAACAACTGCCGTGATTTGGGTTGCTGAATTTACAACAAAAGAAGCTGCATTTGTTCCACCAAATTTTACTGCGGTTGTACCAGTAAAATTTGTTCCTGTAATAGTTACTGATGTTCCTGTACATCCAGATGTCGGACTAAAAGAAGTAACAGTTGGTATAGAAAATGCAGGAGGCGCCCAAGTAAAAGTTAATCCATTTACAGGCCTTACTGAGGAGCTCACAGTTATTGATGTACATGCTGAACCTGATGCTGTGGTTGCTGCCCAATTTGTGGACGTAGTTCTTCCCTGAAAATCTGCAGTTGATGCTCCCGTCAATCCACAATAAGCAGTTCTTGAACTTGTTCCCGGTTGAGGACCATACATGAACTGTACAGAATTAGTTGTTTCCTGAAGTCGTATCTGGAAAGAAAATTCATTTAAGCCAGTACTATAAATACCCCAGTTGGACCATTGCAAAACATAAGTACGATTAGGACTTGTTCCAAAAGTACTTGCGCTCACCTCGCCATTAACTCCCGGGCAGCCATATAAGTCAGCATTCAAAGGCGATAAGACATTGACATAAGAACAAATAGCCGAATAGCCAAGTGTAGGGGAGCTAACGCCCAACTCAGCATATCCATTTGGACCCATTCCGACGGTAGTAAATGCAGTACCGTGGTAAGTAAAAGTAAAAGGAATAGTTGTAGATGCCCAGCCTGCATCATCCTGGCAAGTAGAAACTGGATTAACCGTTGTATATGATGCCGAACCTTGAATTGGGACATAAGGAACATTAGATGATGTAAACGCCATACCAGCAACTGTTGCAGCAGAAGTCCAGGTATAAGTTTGTCCACTTGCAGGTCTTATTGTGCTTGTTAAAGTACAAGTTGAAGAAAGAACACCAGCTGTTGTTGCTGCCCAGTTTGTTGTAGTTGTTCTTGTTTGAAAATCAGCAGTTGATGCCCCGGTAAGCCCTACGTGAAGTGTATTAGCATCTGTTGCGGTACCAGTTTGATAACAAAATTGAATTTTATTTGAAGTTTCGTATAACTTTATTTGAAAAGAAACTTCATTTAACCCGGAAGAATAAAATCCCCATGAAGTCCATTGCATAGTAAAGACTCGGTTTGGAGTAGCTCCAACAGTAGCATAGCTAAAGTCCCCACCATTAGAAGTACAACCATATAAGTCTGCATTGTACGGTGATAATACGTTTGCATAACTTGTAATGGCGGAATATCCAAGAGTTGCAGATACTGCAGAAGTGTTAAGCTGAGCGTAACCATTTGGTCCTGGTGAAGCAT
>Ga0206936_1108_pt1 | contig 24517 bp, 20 predicted proteins | sample Alteio_BWOrgHeat_14_FD_152922 | JGI IMG/M metagenome (GOLD analysis project Ga0206936, IMG submission 152922) | Enriched cells from forest soil in Barre Woods Harvard Forest LTER site, Petersham, Massachusetts, United States -... | ecosystem: Environmental > Terrestrial > Soil > Temperate forest >... | reverse complement strand
GCGTCATAGGGTGAAAGGCCGAGCGTATCGATATAGCGCTGCTGTTTTTCGTCGGGCAGTTCGGGAAGAGATTTTTTGATGTCGTCCACGAATGCTTGCGTGATTTCCAGCGGTAATAAATCCGGGTCGGGGAAATAACGGTAGTCATGCGCGTCTTCCTTGCTGCGCATGGTGCGGGTTTCGCCTTTGGTGGAATCAAACAGGCGGGTTTCCTGGTCGATCTTGCCGCCGCTTTCGATGATTTCCACCTGGCGCATGGCCTCGAACTCGATGGCCTTGTGCAGGAAGCGGACAGAATTCACGTTCTTGATTTCGCAGCGCGTGCCAAGCGGCCCGCCCGGTTTGCGCACGGACACGTTGGCATCGGCGCGGAGATTTCCCTTTTCCATGTCGCCATCGCATGAGCCGATATAGCGCATGATGGAACGGAGTTTTTTGATGTAAGCCGCGGCCTCGTCCGCACTGCGCATGTCGGGCTCGGACACGATTTCCATCAGCGCCACGCCCGAGCGATTCAGGTCGATATAGCTGAAGCGGGGATTATATTCGTGCAGCGATTTCCCGGCATCCTGCTCCAGATGGATGCGGGTAACGCCGACTTTCTTGACTATGCCGCCGGGCATATCCAGCGTGATTTCGCCCTTGCCGACGATGGGGTCCAAAAACTGCGAAATCTGGTAGCCCTGAGGCAAATCGGGATAGAAATAATTTTTACGGTCAAACACGCTTTTTAAATTTATCTGCGCCTTGATGGCCAGCCCCGTGCGCACCGCCTGTTCTATGGCGACGGCATTGATAACCGGCAGCATACCCGGGAACCCAGCATCAACAAACGACACGTTGCTGTTGGGCTCGTTGCCAAACAACGTGGATGCACCGGAAAAAAGCTTGGACTGCGTGGTGACTTGTGCATGGACTTCCAGCCCGATCACGATTTCCCAGTCGCCCGTATTGCCTTTGATAAGCTGGGTCATACGGGTTTTCCTTTAAAGCCGATGGCCTGCTCGAGCGTGTAGGCGATGTTGAGCACATTTTCTTCGTCGAATGCCTTGCCGATAAGCTGCAGGCCGAGTGGCAGGCCGTCTTTGTTCAGGCCGCCGGGGATAGAGATGCCGGGCAGGCCAGCCAGCGAGGTGGGCACGGTGAACACGTCATTGAGGTACATTTCCACCGGATCGCTCGGCTTGTAATCGAAGCCAAACGGCGCGGAAGGTGCGGTGGGTGTTAAAATTGCATCGACCTTTTCGAAAGCCTTGTTGAAATCATCGGCGATCAGCCAACGCAGGCGCTGCGCTTTTTTATAATACGCATCGTAATAACCCGCCGAGAGCACATAGGTGCCAATCATGATGCGGCGCTTTACTTCGGCGCCGAAACCGGCAGCACGGGTTTTTTCATACATTTCGGTCAGGCTGCTCGAATCATCTCCCATGCGCAGGCCGAAGCGCACGCCATCATAACGCGCGAGGTTGGAGGAGCATTCGGCGGGAGCGATAATGTAGTACGTCGCCAGCGCGTATTTCGTGTGCGGCAGCGAAATATCGATGATTTCGGCACCTGCGTCTTTGAGCAGCTTAGTGCCTTTGTCCCACATGGCCGCGATTTCGGGGTTTAATCCATCGGGACGGTATTCCTTGGGGATACCGATCTTTTTGCCTTTGATATTTCCGGTCAGTGCCTTCTCAAAATCCGGCACGGCCATGTTGACCGAGGTGGAGTCCTTCGGGTCAAAACCGCACATGACGTTTAGCATAATGGCCGAGTCACGCACATTGCGGGTGATGGGCCCTGCCTGATCCAAGGAGCTCGCAAACGCGACGATGCCCCAGCGCGAACAGCGGCCATAGGTCGGTTTGATGCCGGTGATGCCGCAGAAGGATGCGGGCTGGCGGATGGAGCCGCCCGTGTCGGTGCCCAGCGCAATGGGGCAAAGGTCGGCAGCCACGGCGGCGGCAGAACCGCCCGACGAACCGCCGGGAACCAGATGCTGCCCGTCTTTTTTCCACGGAGATTTTACCGTGCCGTAATAGCTGGTCAGGTTGCCCGAGCCCATGGCGAATTCGTCGAGGTTCAGCTTGCCCAGCATCACTCCGCCCTGATCCCAGATGCGGGTGGTGATGGTGGATTCGTATTGCGGCTTGAAGCCATCGAGAATATGCGAGGCCGCAGTAGTGAGCACATCTTTGGTGCAGAATAAATCCTTCACGCCCACCGGCACGCCTTCGATTGCGCCGCCCTGCCCCTTGGCCAGCTTGGCGTCCGAGGCCTTAGCCATATCAATGGCCTTATCCCGCGTAATGGTGATGAAGGCATTATACGTGCCATTGGTTTTTTCGATTTCGCTAACATGCGCCTCGGCCAATTCCACGGCGGAGAATTTCTTGGCCTTCAGACCATCACGCATTTGGGCGAGTGTGAGTTGACGGAGGTTGGTCATACTTTGCCTAACTCGCCTGGACCAGGCGAAGCATCCGCCGGATTGCGCGGCGCGGTTTGCCCATCGAGACGAGCCATTTTAAGCGCATCGTTTTTTTGAGGTTCTTCAAACTCATTGATTTTCTGAAAGACAGGTTTTAGCGCCCTGACAAGTTCTACAATATATTTTTCCTCATGGTTAATAGGAGCGTCTGCTGGAAGGCTGGCGAATCGGGTATAATCATCCTTACTCCATCGCCTGATCATCGTATTCTCTTTAATGCCATTTACTGCATCCTTGCTTCCCCGCATGAGCCCTTCAAGAGGTTTGTGATCGCCACTTGCGATCCATACCATAGCTGGAGCCAATTCGCCGCGCTTCTGAGCCTCCTGTTTTATGATCCTTATTAAATCGTCTCCATGGAATGAGGCGTATCCTTTTTGTTTTCTATCGGGCTCAGTATTAAAACAATCATCAATAAATGCTAAGGCTATTACTTCTCTCGAATCATGATTCTGTATATAATGCTCTGCGCCTTTTTCGCTCGCATATTGATCAAAAAATTTTATACTTTTTTGTATATGCGCCGGATTATACCCTAACACTTCAGCGATAGCTGAAAATGCCTCGATAACTTTTCCCTGTGTATTTGGGTTTCTAGCCACATCATCATCGGCGATGACAATAATCGGGCGCTTCGTTTCCTCGCCCATAACTACTCCATCACCTTGGGCACGACGAAGCAGCCATAGTCACTTTTGGGGGCATTCTTCACCACGGCTTCCTGCTGATTGCCGTCAGTCACCTTGTCTTCGCGCCAGGGGAGCTTCACGACAGCAACGGACGTCATCTGCGGCACATTGTCGGTATTTACCTCTTCTAGCTGCTCGACCCATTTCAGGATGCCTGAAATCTCGCGCGCGAAATGCTCTTTTTCGGCGTCAGTGACTTCGATACGCGCCAGTTTGGCGATTTTAGCAACGGCTTTGGTGTCTAAACTCATAAATAAACCTTGTGCTCATTGGCGAAGCTCGGTTTTAATGAGAATCTATAATAATGACAAGTTGATAATATCCCATAACGTCCAAAAGACGTTATGGGATAGCAAAGCCGCTCCGAGAGAGCGGTTTTGCCGCCGCACAGCGAGCGCAATTCGTTTTACTGGCGTAGCCGGTAAAACGTTATATATATTCTTATATGTTATTTACCGCCGCCTTGGAATTTCGTACCGCCCTGCCCCAGCATTTCCGCCTGCTGGGGCTGGACGTGGGCGAAAAAACTATCGGGCTGGCGCTATCCGACGTTTTGCGCTCGATTGCCACGCCCTTTGAAACCATCGAACGTGGGAAATTCACCAAAGACGTAGAAAAACTTAAGCAGATTATCCAGAAACAGAATGTGGGGGGATTAATTATCGGTTATCCTGTGAATATGGACGGCAGCCACGGCCCCCGCACGCAATCAACCCGCACTTTTGTCTCAAACCTGGAAAAACTCATCGACCTGCCCATGATGATGTGGGACGAGCGCATGAGCACCATGGCCGCCAACCGCGTCATGCTGGAAGCCGACCTTTCACGCGACCGGCGAGCGCAACTGGTGGACAAATTAGCCGCAAGCTATATGCTGCAGGGCTTCTTGGATTATATGGTAAGAGTATGATGTTTGCCTGGATTTTAAGCACTTTTGCCATCGCCTACGGGCTGGGCTCGATTCCCTTCGGGCTGCTGCTGGCCAAATGCGTGGGCGTCGATGTCCGTACCATCGGCTCGGGTAATATCGGCGCCACCAACGTCATGCGTACCGGGCATAAAGGACTGGCTATCGCCACGCTGGTACTGGATATTGCTAAAGGGTTCATGGCCATCTGGCTGGTGCGCCACATCTATATGAATGACTATGTGCCCATCGCGGGGCTGTTCACGGTGCTGGGGCATATCTTCCCAGTATGGCTGCGCTTCAAGGGTGGCAAAGGCGTGGCGACGTCGCTGGGTGTGTTGTTTGCGCTCAATATCTGGCTGGGGCTGGCGGTGGCAAGCCTGTGGCTGCTGGTATTTTCCTTCAGCCGCATCTCGTCGCTGTCGTCGCTGATTTCCTTCGGCTATTCGCCGCTGATGGCCTATCTGCTGGATAATTACCTGACTGCCTCCATCTGCCTGAACCTGGCTGCGCTGGTGCTGTTTACGCACCGCGCCAATATCAGCCGCTTGTTGCAAGGCACTGAACCCAGTTTTCGTAAACGCTCATGATGCACATGAATTACTCCGGCCTCGGCAACGACCGCCTGCCAGATGTGTTGCGGCTGATACGCACGTTGAACGTTGGCCCCATTACGTTCTTCAACCTGATGCGACGCTTCGGCACCGCTGCGAACGCTCTGTCCGCCCTGCCCGATTTAAGCCTGCGCGGCGGACGCAGGAGCCCACTGGTGGCTTACGACCGCGAAGCGGCATTGCAGGAAATTGAGACAACGCAAAAATTCGGCGCGCGCATGGTGATGTACGGCGAAGCGGACTATCCGCCTCTGCTTCACACTATTCCCGACCCACCGCCGGTCATCACCGTGCTGGGCAATACACATTTATGGAATAAGAAAGACGTGGTCGCCATGGTCGGTGCGCGCAACGCCTCGGCCAATGGCTGCCAGTTTGCCATGAAGCTGGCGAAAGATTTGGGCGAGAATGGTTTGGTGGTTGCCTCCGGCCTTGCGCGCGGCATCGACACGTATGCGCATAAAGGCTCGCTGGCCTCTGGCACCGTCGCTGTTATCGCAGGTGGCATCGACAATATCTATCCGCCGGAAAACGAAGCTCTTTATAAATTTATCCGTGAAGGCGGGGCGATTATCAGCGAGCAACCATTCGGCGCAATTCCGTTTGCCGGGAGTTTCCCGGGCCGCAACCGCATCATCGCCGGGATGAGCCTTTGTGTAGTGGTGGTAGAAGCCTCACTCAAATCCGGCTCGCTGATTACGGCAAAATTCGCGCTGGAGAATAACCGCGAGGTATTCGCCGTGCCCGGATCGCCGATGGACCCTCGCAGCAAAGGCTGCAACCATCTGCTTAAACAAGGCGCAGTGATGGTGGAAGCAGTCAGCGACATCATTCAGGGCGTGGCGCATTTACGCGGCGCAGCGATGGAGGAAACGGCAACGCCGCCTTATCAATCGCCGCAACATATTCAAGAACCCACCGACGATGAGTTGAACGAGGCGCGTATCCGCATCATCGAGAAGTTAAGCACGATGGCGGTTGGGGTGGATGAGCTGATTGAGCAGTGCCAGACTTCGGCCTCGGTGACGCTGACAATTTTGCTCGAACTTGAACTGGCGGGGCGCTTGAAACGCAGCGCCGGAAACAAGGTGTATTTATTGATGCGCGATGAAGTCCGCGACGCGGTAAATGCGTAGCGCATTCAGCCCGAAATTATTCCCCAAAAAATTTATCGGTTGTAGAAGCGTCGCAAATAATATAGAGCATAGTCCCTGTAAAGGTTAATAAAACATACAAAATTTTAACGAATGAATCACGTTGTCGTCGTAGAGTCTCCGGCCAAAGCCAAAACGATCAACAAGTATCTGGGTAAGGATTACCAGGTGTTTGCCTCGTTCGGCCATGTGCGCGATTTGCCTGCCAAAAACGGTTCGGTCGATCCCGATGCCGACTTCGCGATGATTTACGAAACCGATCCCGAATCCAAAAAACATCTCTCGCCTATTGCCAAGGCACTCAAGGATGCCGATAGCCTCTACCTCGCAACCGATCCGGACCGCGAAGGCGAAGCCATTTCATGGCATGTGCTCGAAGCGCTGAAGGAAAGCAAAGCGATTAAAAAAGGCGTGAAGGTGCACCGCGTCACGTTCGATGAAATCACCAAAAAAGCCATCGTCGAAGCCTTCGCCAATCCACGCGACATCGACATGAACCTCGTCAACGCCCAGCAGGCGCGCCGCGCGCTGGATTACTTAGTAGGGTTCACGCTCTCGCCCGTGTTGTGGCGCAAATTGCCGGGCAGCAAATCCGCCGGACGCGTACAGTCGGTGGCGCTGCGCCTGATTTGCGAACGCGATGAAGACATCGAAAAATTCAAAAGTGAAGAATACTGGAACATCAAAGCCGTATTGCTCAACGGTGCAAAAGCGCCGGTGAACGCCCGCCTGTTTGAATATAAAGGTGAGAAGCTCGAAAAATTCTCGATTACTAAAGAGGCGCAAGCTAAAGCCATCACCGACGATATCAGCGCAAAAAAATATTCCGTAGGCCGCCTGGAAACCAAGCAGGTACGCCGTTTCCCAGCACCGCCCTTTACCACCTCTACCCTGCAGCAGGAAGCGTCACGCAAGCTGGGCTATGGCGCCAAAAAAACCATGCAGGTGGCGCAGAAGCTCTATGAAGCGGGTCATATCACCTATATGCGTACCGACGGGGTCACCGTTTCGGCCGACGCCATTGGCCTGGCCCGCGATTTTATCGGAAAAGAATACGGCAAGAATTTTGTTCCCGAAGCGCCGCGCCTTTACAAAACAAAATCAAAGAATGCACAGGAAGCGCACGAAGCTATCCGCCCCACTGACGTGACGCTGACGCCGGAAAAAATCGGCAGCACGCTCGACCATGACGGCGCACGCCTCTATGAACTCGTGTGGAAACGCCTGGTGGCCAGCCAGATGGAAAACGCGCTGTTCGACCAGACCAGCGTCGACATCGTTTCGCAGGACAAGCAGGCGATGCTGCGCGCCAGCGGCTCAGTTGTTCGTTTTGAAGGCTTCCTCAAACTTTATTTTGAAGATACTGACGATATCAATCCTGATGAGGAAGATAGCGCCCGCTTGCCTGTGCTCGCCCAGGACGAACAGCTTGCGAATAAGGAATTCACGCCCGAGCAGCATTTCACCGAACCGCCGCCGCGCTACTCGGAAGCAAGCCTTGTCAAAAAACTCGAAGAACTCGGCATTGGCCGGCCTTCGACCTATGCCTCCATCATTTCAGTGCTGCAGGATCGCGGCTATGTGCGCCTCGACAAGAAACGTTTCATCGCCGAATCGCTCGGACGTTTGGTCAACGCGTTCCTGGTCAGCTTTTTTGAAAAATACGTCGAATACGGCTTCACCGCCGACCTCGAATCCAAGCTCGACGACGTGTCGGCTGGTGATATCGAATGGAAAAAAGTGCTGCGCGATTTCTGGAAAGATTTCATCGCCAAAATCGAAGAAAGCAAGGAACTCAAAATCACGCAGGTACTCGCCGCGCTCGACAAACTGCTGGCTGCCTACGCCTTTGGCACGCCCACAGACGGCAGCGACCCGCGCGTCTGTCCCGCCTGCAAAACTGGCCGCCTTGGCATCAATATCGGCCGCTTCGGCCCATATATCACATGCTCGAATTATCCTGAATGCACGCATAAGGCACAAATCGGTCAGACCGCGTCGGCAGGCACAAATGAAGACGGCAGCGAGTTAACCCTGCCCAAAATTCTCGGCAAGCACCCGGAGACCGGCGAAGACGTTGCGTTGCGCAAAGGGCCGTATGGCGTGTATGTGCAGCTGGGCGAAAGCAAGAAACCTAAGCGCACGGGGCTGTTGAAATCCATGCGCCCGGAAACGGTGACGTTCGAGGTTGCGTTGCAGCTTTTGTCGCTGCCGCGCGAAATCGGAACGCATCCCGATACCGGCAAACCCATTGTAGCCAATAACGGCAAGTTCGGCCCCTATTTGCTGCATGATGGAAAATTCACTTCCATTCCCGAAGGCGACGATCTGCTCACCATAGGCATCAACCGCGCGGTAGATGTTCTGGCCAACTCGGGCAAAAAAGGCGGTGGCGCTTCGGCAGAACCGCTGAAGGTGCTCGGCGAACATCCGGAAGACAAGGCGCAGGTCGCCATTTTCAAAGGACGTTACGGAACCTATATCAAGCACGGCAAAATCAACGCTCCCTTCCCCAAAGACGCGCAGGTTGAAAGCTTTACACTGGAAGAAGCGGTGCCGATTCTCGCGGCTCGTGCAGCAGCACCAAAAAAGAAATTTGTCCGTAGGGGCAAAAAATCCAGCTAATTCAATCGTTATCCAGTTATTAACGGACGTTTGTTACACTGGTTTCTTCCACACTATCGGGGGAAAAGGTGGCACGTTCACTACAAAATGCCGTGGTCGGGGTCAGCGGAAAATGCGCGAGCTCCACTTCCGTAAAAGCCATGACGGATAAGATTGCCGCCGTCGGCGGCTCATTCCTCCTCCTCGATAATCATGCAGAACGCGACGCCAATGAAGACATCGCTAGCATCAATGCACTCATCATCATGGGCAATGACCTCGATATCGACCCCAGCTGGTATATCGAGCGCTATCCCGAAGGTGACCCGCGGCGCTGCATACATCCCAAAACAAAAAGTGAATTATGTTGTCCGCAAGGAAAAGCGCGTGCGACCTATGAAGTTGCTATGATTGAGGCGGCGCTGGCGGAAAAAATGCCTCTGCTTGGCATTTGCGGCGGGATGCACCGCATCAACGTATTGTGCGGCGGCACGCTGCTGCAACACGTGCCGGATCTAGTAGGGCATGAACGGCTGATGCAGAAAGAATGTGGCATTGAACCGCATGTAGGGACAATTCCGGTGGTCATTCAATGCGACACGCGGATGGCTATGATTGCACGCGATATTAAAATGTCGTTTGTCAAAAGCAGCTCCGTCAATATGCCCAAAGTCATCATGGAAAATAGTTTGCGCCACCAATCGGTGGATATGCTTGGCAGAGGGCTTATCGCCAGCAGCCTATCCGATACCATTCGCTTACCCGACGGTTCGGCGAAATATTTGATTGAGGCGATTGAGGCCGACCCCAATGGCCCCTATGCCGACCAGTTCCTGGTGGGCGTGCAATGGCACCCGGAATTTTCCGCCAGCTTCCTCGGCTCTAAAATCACCGAGCACCTGCTGGAAGCCGCCTTAGTTTTTTCCAGAAAAAATTGATAAAATTCAATGTTGTAATAAATGTTTCACAATTAGATTTTGGACATCATGGTTATTTATGCATAGCTTAAACGCATGGATACCCAGAATACACCCCCTGTCATCGGCATCAGCGGCTCCAGCGGAGATTCCGCTTCGGTGCGTGCCATGGTCGCGCAGATACGCGATGCGGGAGCAACGCCGCTTTTTTTAGGCAAGCACAGCACGCGCAGCGCAACCGCAGATTTGCCCAAAATTGATGCCCTACTCGTCATGGGCAATAACGCCGATATCGACCCGGCCACATACGGTGCAGCACGCAGCCCCAAAACCCATGCCGAGACGGATACGCCCGAAGGCAAAGCTAGGGCCGATTACGAAGGGGCGATGCTGAAGGCCGCGCTTGAACAAAAAATTCCCGTGGTGGGCGTGTGCGGCGGTATGCAACGGCTGAACGTGTTGCTTGGCGGGTCGCTGCATCAGGATATTCCGGAACTCATCGGCAACGACAATCACGCCCAGCAGGACGCGCATATTGCGCCCACCACGCCTGTGCAACCCGTGCTTATCAACAACAAAAGCACGCTGGGCGGCATTGCCGGATCATCGTCATCGATTTATGTGCCCGCACCCGGAACGCCGCTGCCGGGCATGATCATGGAAAACTCCATGCATCACCAGGCCGTGGACCGTGTGGGCAGTGGCTTGCGCGTAGCCGCCGCCGCCACAGACATGCTGCCGGGAAACAAGATTCTGGTGGAGGCCATCGAGGCCGACCCGCAGGGAAAATACGGCCAGCAATTTGTACTCGGCGTGCAGTGGCACCCGGAATTTGGCGCAAGCCCCCTTGGCCCCTTGCTGGCAAAGCGGGTGGTGAATGAAGCCCGCTCCTTCGCACTGGAGAGCGACCGGACGCACCCCATGGAAGAAGCCATACAGGAAAATATCAAAAGCGGTATGCCCGTCGGCAAGCAACCCCCGCCCGCTGGCCGCGAAGGCAGCATGGCCGCGCGCACAGCCGCAACCCGCTAATCCTCGCTTGCATTTACTGCAGGGCTAATTCATATTTTCCCCATGACCAAAGCCAGAATATACCAGCCCGATAAAACCGCCATGCAGTCAGGCAAGGCGCTCATGCAGCACTGGGTGTTGGAATACGCCCCGGAAAAGCCTTATGTCGTTGATAATCTAATGGGCTGGAGCGGTATGTCCGACATGAAACAGGAGCTGGATCTCCGCCTTAGCTTCGCTACCAGCGAGGAAGCCGTCGAATACGCCAAGCGCCAGCGCATCCCTTACGAGGTCATCCCTCCCAATAAGCGCCGCCAATCACGCAAGGCCTATGCCGATAACTTCAAATTCAGCAAGGTAACAGGCTGAAAATCCATTGTATTTTTCAGCGTTTCTGTCATAATTCCGTAACATACCTGTGCTACAGTGTAATGGTGGCATCAGGTTTGCCATGAACTTACGCGCGGAGGCTTATGAAGCGTTTTACTGTTCCTTGTGATTTTAACGGCACCAAATATCCGTTCCATGTCTATGTTGGCGAGCCGCATCCGGCACGTCACCCTCTCCAGCATCAGGCCTGGTGGCTCTCCACCATCCGCGGCGGTACCATTCCGCAGGAGGTGATGGACAGTTTCGAGCGCCTGCATAAAATCGCGCTGGAAAACAACGTATCATTTGAAGATTTATGCGTTTATGCACTGGGCACTGCTGCAGCAGAAGAAAGCAAACCCGGCGGCGCACCTGCCATAAAGATGCAGTAGGATAGTCATGGCTCGTCACGATAAATTTTTCGGCGGTGGGCATGAACACAATGACAGCGACCGTGATTTTGACGGCAAGCCGGGCAGCAGCTATGAATCCCCGCAATATGCCAGAACCTATGATGCGCGCAGCCAGACAGAATATACCAATCGGCCGGAAACCGTTGCCATCATTAGGCAAAGAGCCTATGAGATGCAAGAGGACAACGCATCGTCGGCTAATAAGGCCAGACGCAGCGTCCAATTTTTTCCCGATGTAGGGAAATTCATTATCCCCAAGGAAAACACCTGGGCTGCCCATGCCGAACTGGTCAAAGACCCTGAACAGAACCTGTATTTCAATCCCGATAAATACGTTTATTTTGACAAAATAATCGCCGAAAAATTTAAGAATCCGGCGCTGTGGGATTCCAACAACCCCAACTATGACCGCTACGAAGGATTGCGCACCAACATTGCCGTAATGCGCAATGATACTATCGGCCTGTATCTCAATGACGGCGAATTCAACCCGGGAGATGAAAAATTTATCCCGCTTATCTCCGGCATCGCTTCTGAACTGGGGGATGCGCTGGCTAATGATAAATGGTACAAGCGGCTTTTCACCAAATCCTTGTCAGTCGATGTCGCCCGGGTAGAGGGCGTGGGCGCACGAGAAATGTATAAATACCTGCTGGAGAGGGAAACCTCGCCGACGTCGCTGCGTGATATCGCCACTTCGTTTGGCATGAAAGACCGCACCTGGTTTTTGCCGCCCATTGAGGAAACGCCTTACGGACCTGTAAACCTGGCCGCGGCGCCTCCGCGCCACGATTTATGCTTTACGCCCGACGAGCTCGCGCAGATCAATACTATCCCCGGGATACAACAGCAGGTTGACGGCGTGCCCGATTTTGGCCGCGTGACCGATGTCAGTGAATCGCTGATTGCGCTGGCGCGTAACCTGACCACCCCCGCCTCACTGACGCAGCCCGACCGCAAGACGGCTGTGGAAGAAGCGCGCGTACTCGTGCGCTGGCTTAAAAATTTGCAATCCAGCGACAAAGACATGGAAACATGGATGAGCGAAGGCACCATTGCTGAGCAGGCTTCTAAGGCCGAAGCCGTCTCACGCCTTGTAGGCATTTACGCCGGCCAGCTTAAACAGGCCGCCGGGCGCAATCCCAGCATCATCAAAGATTTTACGGTGGTCGATGCCAACGAGGCCGGTGGCGCACTGGCGCTTGGCGTTTCTGACCATGCATTATCCGTATTGCCCGACGGCCATCCTGGCATTGCACGGCTTGAGCAGAGTACACAATCCGTGCCGGACGCATGGGATTACCGTCAATCTCAATCCGTTACCCGCCTGCTTGATACATTGACACTGGGTATCGAACGCGTGTCAGGCACAGCAGTCGATGAACGCAGCTATGCCGACCGGCTGACTGAACTGAGCGCGCGCATCAACGCCACGGCCAAGCAATTGCGCTCGGTGGATACGCTGGAGCCACCCGCCCGTGAAGAATCGATCGAACTGGCGCGCGAAATCCTGCGCCGCCTGAAAAACATGCAGTTTAGCGATAAAACGCTCGAGGATATGGTCACCACTGGCCGCCCTGAAGATAAAGCCGCTTTCGCACAAAAACTCGACGATATGGTCGATGCTTACAAAAACCTCCTGTCTGAAGCGGCACAGGCTAATCCGGATATTTTCCAGGATGAGCGCATTAAACAGGCCAATGAAGCCGTGGGCAGCTTCTCCCATGCTGTCAAGCTGATGGCCGCCAAGGAAATGCCCGGCAGCGTTGCCGCCGCGCAACAAATTAGCGCCGACGCTGCGCTTGACCCGGAAGAATGGAAAAACCTTCAGGACCGTACCGTGGGCCGCCTGGTTAAAAGCATGGAAGGCGGGCTTGAAAAAGCCGTAGGCGACCTGGAAGTACAGCAACAGCAACAACAGAGTCAGGCTGAAGAGCAAAACCGCGAAGCCGCTGAAGCCGCTGCCGCCGCTAGCTCCAATTCACGCCGCAAACGCCGCCGCCGCAGTGGAGGGCAGCGTTCGGGTTCTGGCGGAGGCAAGCAGCGCAAGGAAAACCGCGATATATCCGCCGATGATTTTACGCAGAAACAAGGGGTATTCCGCGAAACAAAACAGACGGCCCCTATGCCGGGTGTTAAGGCCGAAGACATGGCAGCGATTAAAGCGCTGGGCGGCTCGTTACTTAATATCGGCAATCAGGCCAAGGATATGGCAGGTATGACCAGCGTCACGGCAACGGATAAGTTGAAAAGCGACGATAAGGGATTCGCCAAGCGCAAAAAAGACGAGCGCGACAAATCAAACGCTATCAAATTATAAGAGTTGTTTTGCTATGGTTTGCATCGTTTCGCGCATGTTTTGCGTGGGTTCAACACGTTTTGTAACGCTTTGGGTGCGTTTCGATACGCTTTTTGGGGCGTTTGGCGCATTATCTCAGCGATTTAATCTTATAATTCAATGTTGGGCTTCTTTTTTATGCCCGTTTAGGTGTGACATTGTGTGACATTATTTTTACTTGTCATTGCGAACGCTAGTGAAGCAATCCAGATGGATCGCCACGCGGCTACGCCGCTCGCGATGACGGAATGAGAAAGTTTATCCTACGTTAGTATGGTCGGGAAGTGGGAAAAGACTGGATCCCCGCCTACGCGGAGATGCAAGGGAAAGAATAGCAGGATATAAAATCGTTAGGCTGCGCTGAATGCGAAGCAATTTTAGAACCGGAGCGAAGCGTACATTTCGGTACGTGAGCACCGGAAGCGCAAAATTACAAGCGAGTCAGCCAGCCGAGTAGATTTAGAGGTCCATGTCGTGATAGGCACGCTGGTCGAAGGTGGCTTCCGACTTATCGACCAGAAGCGTAATCACCGAATCGCCTGTGATGTTGACCGTGGTGCGCAGCATATCGAGGATGCGGTCTACACCGGCAATCAGCGCGATACCATCCAGTGGCAAGCCAACCGAGGTCAGCACCATGCCCATCATGATGAGGGATCCGCCTGGGATGCCCGCCGCGCCGATGGATCCCAGCGTGGCCGTTAGAATCAGGACGAAGTAATGATGAGCATCGATGGTAATGCCGTAAGCCTGCGAAAAGAACAGCGCGCAGATGCCGAGATAAATCGCCGTGCCGTCCATGTTGATCGAAGTACCCAGCGGCAGGACGAATGAGGTTGAGCTTTTCGATACACCCATGCTTTCATTGACGACGCGCATGGCGGTCGAGAGCGTGGCTTTGCTGGAACTGGTGGAGAAAGCCAACAACTGTACTTCAAGGATTTTTCTGTAAAACGGCATCGGCGACATGCGCGCGAACACGACAATCATCAGGCCGAACAGCAGGTACTGCGTAAATAACGCACCCAGCACCACGCCAACGAGCCGCAGCAGGGCCAATAATATATCCATACCTTGCGTGCCCACTGCCCATGACATCAGCGCAAACACGCCATACGGCGAAAAGCGCACGATGGTTTCGATGAGTTTGAATACCAACTCAGCCGCCTGTTGGAACAGGTCGGTTATTCCCTGGGTTTTCTTGCCGAGCTTCACCAGCGTAACGCCGACAAACAGCGCAAACACGACCACCTGGAGGATATTGTCCTCAGCCATTGCCTTGACGACGTTGACCGGCACCATATCGACAAACAGCTTAATCATGCTGAATTCCTGTCCTTTGACAGAAATACCTGTTTCAGCATGTGCCTTCAGCACGCTTAAATCTGCGCCTAAGCCCGGATGGAAAATGGTGCCGAACGCCAGACCGATGCAGACGGCGAACGCGCCGGTCATGAGATATGCGCCGACAGCTTTCAGGCCAATGCGCTTGAAGGCCTCGGCGTTGGTCATGCTTGTAATGCCCGCCACCAGCGAGAAGAAAATCAGCGGCACAACAACCATTTTAATCAGGTTGATGAAAACAGTGCCGATGGGTTTGACATATTCAGTGATGAGGGCTTTGCCGTCGATGCCATTTTCGGTCAGCCAGCCTACGACTGCTGCATTTTGCCCAACAGTGTATCCAAACAGAATGCCCAGCACTAAGCCAAGCAACACACGAAACCATAATTTCCCCATGAGGGATTTAAACGTAGCCATATCTCTCACTATTTGGTTAAGAAATGAAAAGAAAGCTGGTGTTTACAGCAAAAAGGGCGAGTTAGTCAATTACTCAGTAATCAGCCTCTTTTCCTTGAAGTATTTAAGCGCGCCGGGGTGGAGAGGCGGCACTTCGGTGTCGGCCACCATGTGCTTTGCATCCAGCGTGGCGAACACGGGGTGGAGGGTCTTGAAGTTATCGAGATTATCGAAAACGGCTTTGACAATCTGGTATACGATTTCGTCATCCAGGTCGCTGGAAGCAACCAGCACGGCCTTCACACCGAAAGTTTTTACGTCCTGCGGATTGCCCACATACATGCCGCCGGGAATGACTGCGCGGGAATAATACGGATGGTCTTTAATCATCGCGTCGATGACCGGGCCGCTGACATCCACCAGTTTGGTCTCACAGGCAGAGGTAATCTGCTGAATCGTGCCGTTGGGATGGCCGCCGGCGAAAACCAGCGCATCCACCTTGCCGCTGCAAAGCGCCTGCGACTGGTCGGTGGATTTAAGATCGACGACGCTGGCAAAGGTTTTGGTGGTCCAGCCCTTGCGCGACATCAATTCTTCCATCGTGGCGCGCATGCCGGAACCAGGGGCGCCTATATCAACTCTTTTGCCCTTCAAATCGTCAAAAGTATTGATTTTGGCGTCCTTGCGGGCAACGACAGTAAAGGGTTCGGCATGAAGCGAGAATAACACGCGGAGTTTTTTGTCAGCCCCGACGTCGGAGAAGATTTCCGTACCGTTATAGGCGTTATACAGGAGGTCGGACTGCACCACACCCAGGTCCAGGTCGCTTTTGCGGACGCCTTCTAAATTGCTGATGGAACCACCGGTCGATTCGACCGCACAGCGGATGCCGTGTTCTTTGCGGCCGCGGTTGACAAGGCGGCAGATGGCCCCGCCTGCGGGATAGTAGACACCGGTGACACCGGCTGTGCCGATGGTGACGGTTTTTTCCGCCGCCATGGAAGAGGTTTCGCACACCAAGGTTGCCAGCGCAGCCAGAACAAGCGCACGCACGCTAAAACGCATCATAACTCCCGCCCTATGTTTGTCGTTAGAATTTTATTGTCGGAAGCGCGAATCTACCAAAAGCAACTGGGTAGTACAAGCGCGCTATGGTTATTATTCATTAATGAGCGGCGTTGGCCTTGGTCAGGCGCTTATGGACATACATCGACATATCGGCACCGGCCAGCACCGATTCGGCGTCATCCCCGCTGGCAATGGTGTAACAGCCGAAAGCAGCCGAAACACGCAGCTGCTTGCCGTTGAAAATCAGCGGAGTGTTCTGTAATTTTTCGATAATACGGGCACCGCGCTTTCTGGCAGCGGGTTCATCAGCATGGTACATGATGATGGCAAATTCATCGCCGCCGATGCGGCCTAAAAAGTCCGATTCGCGCATGGCGGTGGACAAGAGCTGAGACACATGGCGGATCATCAGGTCGCCTGCGGCATGGCCGTAGGTATCGTTCACCTGCTTGAATTCATTGAGGTCGAAATAAAGGACGGTGGAGGGATGGTTATAACGTTCATGCATGGTAATCGCCCAGGCAAGGCGGCGCATAAACGCGCGGCGGTTGGGGATGGGTGCCACGACATCCACATCGACCAGACGTTCGATTTCAGCAAGGCTTTCTTTGGTGCGGGAAAGTTCGCGGCTCAAATCATCGAGTTTTTCGAGCATCGCCGAAACGGCAAGGCGAACTGACGGGGTCAATTCCGCTTCGGAAATCCCGAGCATGGCAAAGCGGTCAGACAGCTTGGTCTTTTTTTCTGCCGAAATTGCTTTAGTCAGATCCCTAATTGCCTCAGACGTCATATACGCTCTGGTTTTTCATACAGGCGGAATCTAGCATCAAATGACCTGAAATTAAAGATAAAAGCCATATTTTGGTCAAAAACCACATCTAATCTTTATAGCTGTGGCATAAATATGGCGTAGCTAAACCTTTGACTTTTTGAATCTTTGTTGTATTTTCCCCGGTTTCCGGGTAAGGGTAAGGTCAAAATGAGAAAGAGCAAAAACAGCAGCAAATCAAGGCCTGTCGTGGCTATTATCATGGGCAGCAGCTCCGATTGGGAGACCATGCAGCACGCGGCATCGATGCTCGATGACCTGAAAGTTCCCTATGAATCACGGGTAGTTTCTGCGCACCGCACCCCGGAGCGCCTCTATAAGTTTGCCAAGAGTGCTGCCTCAGAGGGCTTTAAAGTCATTATCGCTGGTGCGGGCGGCGCAGCACATCTGCCAGGCATGACTTCCTCCATGACCACCCTGCCTGTCCTTGGCGTGCCAGTGGAAGGCAAGCATTTGAAGGGTGTCGACAGCCTGCTTTCGATCGTGCAGATGCCCGGCGGTGTTCCGGTCGGCACACTTGCCATCGGTAAGGCTGGCGCTATCAATGCCGGGTTGTTCGCCGCATCTATCCTTGCGCTCTCGGACGACGCGCTGTCGTTACGCCTTGCCAAATGGCGTAAAAAACTGACTGATAACGTAGCGGAGAAACCTTGATCTCTCCTAACTCGACCATCGGCATTTTAGGCGCGGGTCAACTGGGGAAAATGCTGGCACAGGCCGCCACCACGCTTGGCTACAAGACACATGTCTACGCGCCCGATGAAGATCCGATAGCCGCTGCGGTTTCCACGCGCTTTACCAAAGCCGATTATAATGACCGCGATGCATTGCAAAATTTTGCCAGCAGTGTCGACGTCATCACGCTTGAATTCGAGAACGTGCCCACCGCGCCGCTGGCCGCGCTTAAAACTCCCATCTGTCCAGGTGTGCAGGCACTTGAAGTATCGCAGCACCGCGTGAAGGAAAAAACGCTGGCACGCTCGCTTGGCATCGGCACCGCACCGTTTATGGCGGTTACGAACGATGCAGAATACAAGGCCGCCATTGCCGCCATCGGCACACCGGGCATCCTCAAAACCGCCACTATGGGTTATGACGGCAAAGGCCAATGGAAAATAGAGGACGCAAGCGCCTCCTGCCCGCTGACCGGACACATGATTTACGAAGGTTTTGTTCCCTTCGTGAAGGAAATTTCGGTGATTATTGCGCGCAGCGCCAGCGGTGAAGTGCAGTGCTTTGAACCGGTGGAAAACGTGCATAAAAACCACATCCTCTATACCACGACCGCCCCGGCGGACATCACGCCCGCTATTGCTAGCAAGGCCATAAACATAGCCACCACCCTAGCCAACGCCTTAAATGTGGTGGGGTTGTTGGCGGTAGAATTGTTTGTAACCAAAGACGATGTGTTGATGAATGAAATAGCCCCTCGCCCTCATAATTCCGGGCACTGGACGCTGGATGGCTGCAATGTCAGCCAGTTCGAGCAGGCCATCCGCGCCGTGACGGGAATGCCGCTTATCGCGCCCAAACGCCTGAGCCCCAAAGTGGTTATGACCAACCTCATCGGTGATGACATTGCCCATCTGGAGCCTTGGAAACAGCCTGGTGCGCATATCCATATCTACGGTAAAAAAGAAGCACGTCCCGGACGCAAAATGGGGCATGTAACGTTTCTTGACTTGAAGCAGGGATAATAACGCGCTATTCCACTGGCTATATGACGACCCGCATCGAATCCGATTCTTTTGGCGAAATCAAAGTCGACTCCGGCAAATACTGGGGCGCGCAGACGCAGCGCAGCCTCCAGAATTTCAAAATCGGCGGTGAGACCATGCCCAAGCCGCTGATTACAGCATTCGGCATCCTTAAAATGGCGGCGGCCAAGGTGAATATGCAGCTTGGCGTGCTGGACAAAAAACTCGGCGAGCAGATTGTTACCGCCGCTGCCGAAGTCATCGACGGCAAGCTGGACGGGAATTTCCCACTGGTCGTCTGGCAGACCGGCAGCGGCACGCAGACCAACATGAACGTCAACGAGGTCATTTCCAACCGCGCCATTGAGCTGATGAGCGGCGCCATGGGCAGCAAAAAGCCGGTGCACCCGAACGACCATGTGAATATGGGGCAGTCGAGCAACGACTCCTTCCCCACCGCCATGCATATTGCTGCGGCGTATGAAATCCACAATCACCTGATTCCTTCACTAAAGCACCTGCACTCTGCGCTGGATAAAAAGGCGCATGAGTTCAATTCCATCATTAAAATCGGCCGCACCCATACGCAGGATGCCACGCCGCTGACGCTGGGGCAGGAATTTTCCGGCTATGCCAAGCAGATTGAAAACGGCATCCGCCGCGCCAACAGCGCGCTTCCGGCGCTGTATGAACTGGCACAGGGCGGAACCGCCGTGGGCACGGGCCTGAACGCTAAAAAAGGTTTCGCCGAAGCGTTTGCTTCGGAAGTAGCCAAGCTGACCAAATTGCCGTTCATCACTGCGCCCAACAAATTCGAGGCGTTGGCAGCCAACGACGCGCTAGTGGAAGCTTCCGGCCAGATTAACGTGCTGGCTGTGTCGCTGATGAAAATCGCCAACGATATCCGTTTTCTGGGCTCAGGCCCACGTTCGGGGCTTGGCGAATTATCGCTGCCGGAAAATGAACCCGGCTCGTCCATCATGCCCGGCAAGGTCAACCCCACGCAGTGTGAAGCGCTGACCATGGTCTGCACGCAGGTGATGGGCAACAACACCACTGTTTCGGTTGCCGGGAGCAACGGGCATTTCGAGCTCAACGTGTTCAAGCCGGTGATTATTTATAATGTGCTGCAGTCTATCCGCCTGATTGCCGATGCGGCCGTCAGCTTCACCGATAATTGTGTGGTGGGCATAGTGGCCAACAAAGAACGCATCGCCAAGCTGATGAACGAATCGCTTATGCTGGTGACGTCACTCAACCCGCATATCGGCTATGATAATGCCGCCAAAATCGCCAAAAAGGCACATAAAGAGGGCACATCACTCAAAGAAGCCGGGATTGCCCTAGGGTTGTTGACTTCCGAGCAGTTCGATCAATGGGTTAAGCCCGAAACCATGCTTGGGCCTACCTAAATATTAGTAACAGCTGTGACGTCTCTTTAAATAGCACTTGCATTTGGAATTTGAATAGTTAATATATAGTTAATATTAATTTAGCACTGCGAAGAATTGAAGGATTGCGACTATGTTGGATGAGAAGACGTGGGCTAGCAGAATAGGTAAACTTCCACATGATGAAGAGACTAGACTGATCGTAGAAAAAGTACACGATATGTCACCGGAGGAATTTGCTAAACATACCGCTGAATACGCAAAAAAGGCGGCAGATGCTACCGTAGAATTTGCTGAGGCAGAACGTAGGGGAGTCGGAGTTCCTCGTCCGAGAAGAAGAGAGATGGCTGATATCGAGGTAATGGTAACTATTATAAACCTTGAATCACGAGACAGAGGCTTGCCCAGAATTAAACAGTTTTGGCGCGGAGGAGGCTGGGAAGTTAGTGGTGGTGCGTATTAGCAATAATATTGCTGGTTAAAACCAAAGTTTAACTTTAAATCTTATATTTTAATGAATCGAATTCGTCGGCGGGGTCAGTTCGTCCAGTGCCTTGCGCATGGATTCTTTTTCGGCGTGGCTTGAATTTTTCTGGGGCTTGGTCTCAGTTTTTTCCGCCGGTTTGCCATGAAACAGACGGTCTTTCCAGCTTGGAATCGTAGCAGGGTCTTCATCAAGAATGCTGGAGGATTTGCGGAAGGACGCGTCTGACAATGTTTCGTCAACGGCGATGCGGCGTTGGGCTTCGGCTTCACGTGCCGGGTCATCAAATTTGTCATGCATCAACGCCTGCTTCACTTCCCTTGCTCCGGCTTTGAACTCGCCCCAGTTAAAGTGTGTGGCGGCGTCAATAGTGCGCTCCAGGGCCAGGTCGGTTTTACCGCTGTCCCATGCGTTGGCGAATTCGGCCTTGGCTATCATGTACGGTGTGTATGAAACAGCGGCATCGACATAAGTCTGGGAAAATTCGCTAAGTTTTTTGATGCCGAGCCCGCTTTTAACGGCCTTGCCCCATTTCGTATTATTCTTGCTATCCGCCCATGTATTCGCTTTTTTCGCCCCCCTGTAGTTGAGTTTGCCGATTTCATTCAGGCCTGCGTCGGCGATATTAAAGGTTTTTCCATAAGGATTGAAAGGCTCCGCTAATACGCCATATTGATCCTGCCGCTTAAGAGTATTATTTTGAATATACATGTTGTCTTTGGAATCGCCGTTTATTGCTTTGTACGTAGGGTACCCTGGATCATACCGGGTAAAATAGACTTCTTGATCGGGTGTGGTGCCCTTTATTCTGCCTTTCGATGCGTCGAGTTTAGCTGATTTGTCGAGTTCAGAGACCCCTAGTATTTCAGGCTTTTTCTTACCTTCATACCCAATAGCACCCAACTCTTCATTGATAAATTTTCCTTTTTGCTTGCCCTGCGGAGTGCGGGTGATCCAGAAAAAGGGCACAGCAGGGGTCATGTAGATGCCGCCTTTGATGACACTGCGCACAATCCATTTACCGAAATTGGCAGCGGCTTCAAGCGGGCGCGGCTTCTTCTTGTCCGGTGCGCCATAGAGGCTGGCAGGCTTATGGTTTAGCTTATCGCCAATGTAGTTATAGGCTTCGCGGTACATGAGCGTGCCCATGTTATACACCGTGAACCGCCCCTGTAAGTCGATAATGCCCTCAAGGTTGAAATTGCCTACGTGGTTGCCGTGCTTGTCCACCTTGTGTGAGCCGCCGGCTGCGTTGGAGGCCTGGTCATAGACGAAGCCAGGGCTGAATTTTTCGACGGCGTGGCGTGAAGCCTTCATGAAATATACATATGGTAGCGCTACGGCCCAGTCTTCACCGCCATTGTAGGTCACGTAACGGGCAAGGGATTTGACCGAGCTTTTGATGGCATCCGGGAAATCGATTTTGCCGTTTTTCATCCAGCTTTTTTTGGCATTGGGGTCGAACCAGCCTGCAATGTCACGCCCCCAGGCGTCACCCACGCTGGCACAGAAAAAGTCGAACGTGACATGGACCATTTCACTACCCAAACTACGGCCTCCTCCGCCATACTTTGCATGGCGAAAACGCACGGCTTTCTCAGCTGCGGCAGCTGCTATTACTACTTCTCCGCCATGCAAAGCCTTGACAGTGGTTTTAATACCCTTGCCTGCCGTCATATCAATTAGCTTGGCTATAAACTGCAGCGGGTTTTCCTGGTTGAATAAGCCCCTGCCTTCATCGTATTTGTGGAAGTCGGAGTTCATCCATTTTCTGGTCAGCAGGCTACCAGCGGTGAAAAAGGCTGCACCTAAAATGCCGCGGGAGACAGTACGGATGGCCATGCGGCCATGCACGGTGTCGGACCAGGCGTGTTTGCTTTTATCCCAGGCTTTTTGGGAGAGATCGGGTGTTGGGGTGCTGTTGGGGCCGTAAGCGCCGATGCTGGCGGTGGTCAGGTCTTTGCCGGACGCGGGTTGAGCAAAACCGGCCGCTGAATTTGCATCATCCGTGCGGCTGTTTTCTTCTTTTTCTTTATCAGGCAAAGGTTTATCCATTCCTTGTCCCTGTGTTGGCCTGTTTTTGAGGCCTTTTAACCCTGATACTCCATGCTCTTATACTAGCATGATTATGGTTTTTTTACATGAAGCTTTTGTGACAAATAGGTTAAAAAACCGCCTCATTTTCCAACAGAAAATTTACCTTTGCCTGAGCCGGCTAACCGATTGTTACAGTTGTGTGAAATTTGAGGTTTTAGGCCGTACCCGCCTTGAGGCAGGCAGCCCGGCATGGTATCCTTGGAGGGCGTCAAATAGCGCGAGGATCATCCGGAGCCTATGGCCGTCTATAGCAACCTTACACAAACTTCATCACTGAAGGCGGTGGAATTCACACCGGTCGCAGATGGCAATTTCACTTTTTTCTATGTCGATCCGGCCCAAAAAAACGAGATAAAAACATGGCTGACGCAGCCCGAAATCGGGCAGACGATCGTTGCCGAAACCCAGGCCAATGGTCGCGCCGTTCTCGTGACGCAGGGTAACAAGTCCAAGAACGAAATGATAAAGGCGCTGGAAGCGCGCGGCGATCACATCACCTTCTCGCACAAACCGGCTAAATTCAGCATCTGGAAGGCCAGCGGCGCGATGGGACTAGCCGGACAGGGCATGCAGTTTGCCTCGAGCCTGATGCGCCGCAAGCTCGATGTCGGGCTTTTCATGTTCGCCGTTTTGAACATCAGCGCCAATTTGATAGGTATTGTATTCGGCGCCGAGAAATCTGAAGACGTCAACCGGCTGCACTATCTCAAGGACAATATCAACGACAAACTCGACGAGCATTTGCCCGACGGCACTACGCTGCCATCGGTGTATGACAAGCGCGCCAACCGCTATACGGAACCCGAAGCGCCTAAATCGGTTCCGCAGAAAGCCTATGAGTACATCCAGCGTCATTCCGTGAGGATCGGCGAAATCGGCCTGCGCTATATGGGCGCGATCGCGCTGGCTTTCCCGATAAACCGCTGGGGCATGGCGTTCAGCAAATTGCGCAAGGGGAACATCACGGACGCGTATCTCGCCGGTCGCGATCCCTCGACGTTGCGGCATCTTGCAGGTATCGGCAGCCTGTTGGGAAAAAATATCGCGCTGTTTTCGAAAACGGAGGATCCTTTCGATCCCAAGCCCAAAACATGGTTAGATACCATGCGCGAGAAATATGTATTCCGCCTCGGGGGAACCATCGAGTCGGCGGCGTTCGCCACGCTCGGCTATGATGGCTTCAAGAACGGAAAGATCACTTATGGCGGCAAGCAACACGCCGATTTTTTAAGCGGCACCGGCGGCATGATCTTCAGCGCTCGCTACATGCTGCGTAACTGGGCGCCGTTTGGCATCAGGAACGTCGACACAAAAGAACTGTACGCCCATGTCACCGACAGCCTGGCCATGATGCCACCCGAAAAAATCCCGCAATTGCTGGCCGATACGACCGCCGGGCTACAGGAGCATTTTAAAGACCAGCCGATTGATTTCGGCAAAGTGTTCACCCAGCTGAGGACAGATCTTTACCGTTATCATGGCATCTCCCTGAACTCGAATGGTCAGGCCGCAGTTACGAATGCGGCGGCGGCAAAGCTGCCTGCTGTCAGTGCCCCGGAAACAGGCACCACCACATTTGCGTCAGCCAACCCGCCGCCGCGTCGTATGGCGGACAGGATTACACCCCCGCTTGCCAGCCATGCAGAAGGGGCGGCTAAGGCGGCGGTCACGACGCAGGTCGGCATTTAGATTTAGCATTATAATCCCTCGGGACAG
>Ga0206936_1105_pt1 | contig 24720 bp, 21 predicted proteins | sample Alteio_BWOrgHeat_14_FD_152922 | JGI IMG/M metagenome (GOLD analysis project Ga0206936, IMG submission 152922) | Enriched cells from forest soil in Barre Woods Harvard Forest LTER site, Petersham, Massachusetts, United States -... | ecosystem: Environmental > Terrestrial > Soil > Temperate forest >... | reverse complement strand
GTTGGGTCATACGCACCGGAAATCGGACATAAACAGCCTGCTTGGCTTGATTCGAGCATTTCTGGGTATTTGCTTGAGGGTGGGAGTGAGGATTCTAGCCTGGGCGTGCACGATGCTAAAACCGGTTTTTTCCTGATCCGCGACTTTGAGTGCGATGGCGCAATAAAGAGCTTGCTTCTTACTCGCGACCGGGAATTGGTGTCCGAGAACGGCTATCGAGTACCTGGATACGTCCCAAGAAAGGACTACGGTAGCGACGCACGCCTGAAGAATGCTTCCCTAAGGAATCTGTCCACAGGGTTGGGGGTCTCGATTGGAGATCCTGAAGTCAAACTGCGCAAAAGGCTTGGTCCCCCAACTTCAACAAAACTGACGGGTCCTCGCGAGCAGTTCACCGAATGCCACTACCGCTATCAGATTGGGAAAGGTGAAGATGCTGAGATCAATGAGCAAACGTACACCTTCAAAGAAGGCAAACTGATCCAGATCGAGTTCGAATACTACGACGGCCAAGAGTAGCTGTAGGCGGCGAGCCAAGACAGCCCAACATAAACCGGTATGCCCGAGCTTCCTGACGTCGAACTGTACCTGTCGCTCCTCCGCAAGCGGCTCATTGGTCAGAAGCTCCAGTCGATCAAAATATTCAACCCGTTCGTACTCCGTTCGGTCACGCCTGCGGCTAAGGATCTCGAACAACGGGAAGTTCTTGAGCTACATAGGCTCGGTAAGAGGGTTGTCGTCGGCTTTTCGGATGGCTTCTATCTTGTCGTTCATCTGATGATCGCTGGGCGGTTTCGGTGGATAGAAAAGAGTGCCGTGGGTACCAAGTTGGGAGGAAAGATCGCAGTGGCCGCTCTGGGCTTCGAGAACGGAACCCTCTATCTTACGGAGGCCGGCTCGAAGAAACGGGCGTCGATCACCGTTATTCAAGGTGAAAACGCCCTTGCCGTTCTCGACCCAGGCGGAGTCGATGTCCTAACAATCTCGCTCGACTCGTTCTCAAGGATTGTGAAGGGTCAGAACCACTCGATCAAAGATTTGCTGACCGACCCTCATGTGTTTAGCGGGATTGGAAACGCTTATTCGGACGAAATCCTCCACGCCGCGAAGATATCGCTGCACCGTCGTTCCCCAAGCTTGACCGACGATGAAATCGCCCAATTGCATAGGGCGATGATTCGCATTCTTAAGGAGTGGACGGCCAAACTCCAGGCCGAATTTGCAGACCGCTTTCCCGGGGCCGGAGACGTCACCGCCTTTCGGCCCGACTTCGCCGTTCACGGCAAGTTTGGCAAGCCGTGTCCCGTTTGCGGGAAACCTGTTCAACGCATCGTATATGCGGAGAACGAGGCGAACTATTGCGCCGAATGCCAAAATGGGGGCCGTATCTTGGCTGATCGAGCGATGTCTCGACTGCTCAAAGATGATCGCCCCAAGCGGGTCTAAATCCTTGTTGGGCACGATCCTGTCACCGGGGTCGTATGTAAGAACGATAAACAGTATGAAAAAGTCCGCCTTTTTCCTCGTCACGCTTGCGACCTTCTTAGGCGTTTTTGCAGCTCTTCATCTCAATCGATTCATCAATATTCGAGCCGGAGAGAAACCGGCGATCGATTGGAATCCTGGGAGGATGGTCATCCCGACTATGGGCTCGACCGAACTCTCGATTCCCGCAGACTTTCGTGAAGCGGCGAAAAAGGTGGTGCCCTCCGTCGTGAGCGTCGACCAGTACAACCATGTTCAGACCTGGTTTGGCGACGATCAGGGGCAACTTCGGGAGACCGGTCAAGGAAGTGGCGTGATCCTATCCAAGAACGGGATCATCGTGACCAACAACCATGTGGTCGAAGTGCCTAATGATCCAGAGCATTCGATTGTCGAGCAAGTGAAAGTTCGCCTCCAGGACAAACGAGTCTTTACCGCGAAGGTGGTTGGGCGAGATCGAAGGTCCGATCTTGCCGTGCTAAAGATCGAAGCTCAAGAACTTCAGCCGATCGAGGTTGGCGACAGCTCAAAGCTGGAGATTGGTCAGTGGGTTGTTGCGGTTGGAAATCCTCTAGGCTTCGACAACACCGTGAGCGTGGGTGTGGTCAGTTCACTTGGTCGAAGTCTGGGACTTGAGAATTCGGTTCTCATCGATGGGATTCAGACCGACGCAGCGATCAATCCTGGCAACTCGGGTGGAGCCCTTACGGATGCGGCGGGACAACTCGTCGGCATCAATTCGGCGATTGCAAGCGGAAACGGGGGCAGCGTTGGAATCGGGTTTGCGATCCCGATCAACACGGTACGGCGTATCGTCGATCAGATCCTGAAGTACGGGTATGCCAAATACGGCGGCCTAGGCATCGGCTATGACAATCGCTCGGCGGAGATCCTCCTATATCAGCAGGGACGTGACCGAGTCGAGCAGATCGTCGGCGCTGCGCCCCCAGACCATGGGATCATTCTTACGTCCGTTGAGCAAAACGGCGCGGCGGCTCGATCGGGAATTCAGAAGTTCGATGTGCTGCTGCAGATTGATGGCCAGCGCATCGACGACACTCTCTCCCTGAGCAAGGCGATGATGAATAAGCAGGCCGGGGACACTGTGACGGTTGAGTATTGGTCGAAGGGCGCAACCAAAACGGCGAAAATTAAGCTGGACGAGATCCGCGGAGATTAAGAAAAAGATTCGCTTCTTAATGAAGCCGTTCCGGCAAGGTTGTCGTCTTACAATGTAACGGGCCGTCCTAGCGGCCCTTGCCCCACACAACTCAATATGTCGATGCATTCTGACGGCTTGTCACAGTTCCTCGATGTGCTTCCAAGCATTGTTCGAGAGAGGCTGGAGCGCGGACCCGCACTCGAAAAACTAATCGAAGTCGTATTGGACTATGGCCGTGCGGCCGAAGCGAGGTATCGGGATTCGGTAGAGCGTTTTAACGACGTAGTAGTTTCTGAACACGACATTGACTTCGTCAATAAATCGATCGGCGAATTCGGTACGGATAACCGTGCCGGGATCGAGCGAACCCTCCATCGAATTTCCGCGATTCGGAACCGTCATGGCAAGATCATCGGCTTAACCTGCCGGGTCGGTCGTGCGATGGAAGGGACGATCGATATAATCGACGACATCGTCCGATCGGGACAGTCGATCCTTCTGCTTGGAAAGCCGGGAGTAGGAAAGACAACCAAACTCCGGGAAGTTGCCCGTGTACTTTCGGATGAGGCGCTCAAGCGTGTCGTAATTGTTGACACATCAAACGAAATCGCGGGTGACGGAGACGTTCCTCATCCGGGAATCGGCTACTCACGGCGAATGCAGGTCCGGGTTGCAGCCGAGCAGCATAGCGTGATGATCGAGGCGGTGGAGAACCACATGCCTGAGGTCATCGTGATCGACGAGATCGGAACCGAGATGGAAGCAGCCGCCGCTCGAACCATCGCCGAACGGGGTGTCCAGCTAGTGGGTACGGCTCACGGCCAAACCCTCGAGAATTTGATGTTGAATCCGACCCTCGCGGACTTGATCGGAGGCATCCAGGCGGTTACCCTCTCCGACGCTGAAGCTCAGCGACGCGGGACACAAAAGACGGTTCTTGAGAGGAAGGCGCCACCTACGTTCGACGTCGTGATCGAGCTTCTCGATTACGATCGACTTGCCGTCCACCACAACGTCATGAAAACGGTGGATATGATCCTTCGAGGCGTGCCTCCACGGCCAGAAATCCGAGTTCGAACCGGCGCCGGCACAGTCGAAGTGGTCCAAGCCGAGCAGACTACCGAGATAAACGAGCCGGGCTTTAACAAGCGATTTCCAGCACTTTCGAAAGCTCCCCGCCGCGAGGAGATGCCCAAAGGGCAACCGGTTAAGAACGGTATCGCGCACAACGGGCCGGAAGCCCGCGAAAACCCAGAACGGGAGGAGGTGAAGGATGAGTCTCGTACGCTCATTCGCATCTTTCCCTACGGTGTCAACCGGACGAGGCTCGAGAGAGCGGTCCGCGAAAAGAAGGCGCCGGCATACCTGACCAACGACATCAACCAAGCCGATGCGGTTGTCGCGATGCGGTCGACCTATCAAGCTCAGCCCCGTAAGCTTCGAGACATGGCCGGTCGTCCGGTTCACACCGTCGTCGTCAAGTCAAACACCTACAGCCAGATCGCCACGGCCTTAGATGAGATCCTTGGTCAAACGACAGATCCCCCCGAAGCACACTCGAAGGCTCTTGAGGAAGTTCAGCACGGAATCGACGTGGTTCTGCAATCCGGGAAACCTTTCGACCTCAGCCCTGCGCCTGCACCGGTTCGAAAGGTTCAACATCAGGTGGCCGAGTCTCGCCGTCTTGCCAGCGAAAGTGTCGGCGAAGATCCAAATCGACGGTTACGCATCTTGCCGACGCGCTTGGCTTAACGAATCGCATCAATGTAATGGGCGAGCGTTGCATTCATTCGGTAACCTCGCCCAATGGCACAAAGCGCGCTGATCGTTTGGGGTGGTTGGGATGGACACGAGCCGGAGAAGGTAGCTCGTTTATTCGAGCAGATTCTCGTCGGTGAGGGATTTGACGTCTCGGTTGAGAATACGCTCGACGCGTTCGCAGACGAAGATCGAGTCCTTAGCCAATCGCTGCTCATTCCGATCTACACGATGAGCGAGATCACGGCCGCCCAGCGCGACCCCATCCTGAAAGCAGTTCGAGACTGCGGTATCGGTCTTGCCGGATGCCATGGCGGCATGTGCGACGCGTTTCGAAACGACACCGAGTGGCAGTTCATGACAGGTGGTCAGTGGGTTGCTCACCCAGGCAACGACGGAGTCAAGTACACCGTCAATATCGATCCCAACAATCCACATCCGATCACGGACGGGATTCCCGACTTCGAGGTCGCGTCCGAGCAGTACTATCTCCACACGGACCCCGGCAACAACGTCCTAGCAACGACATCTTTCCCAACCGCTGGGGCGGATGGACCTCACACCGCGAACGCGTGCAAGATGCCACAGATCTGGACGAAGATGTATGGCTCGGGCCGGGTCTTCTATAACGCACTTGGACATCACGCCGACATCCTAGAGGCGGAGCACCCTCGGGAGATCATGCGCCGAGGTTTCCTGTGGGCGGCCAAGTCCTAGGTTAGCGGTGCCCGGGGCTCCCGAAGACGGTCGAGCCCCGCGAGCTACAATCTCTCATGGCCCAGCTATCGGTTCATGAGCGAATTGAGGAGGCTTGGACTCTCCCATCCACTTTCTATAAGGACCCCGAAATGTTCGGGATTGTCCGTGAAAAGGTCTTCGCAAAGAGTTGGCAGTTTGTCGGCGACACCGACATGGCGAAGGTGGCGGGGGCAGTCCATCCGTTTACCCTGTTGGAGGGCTATCTCGATGAGCCGATGGTGCTCACCCGGGACACTCAGGACAAGTTCCACCTTCTAAGCAATGTTTGTACTCACCGCGGAATGCAGGTTGTGGAAGGGTCGGGAAACGAGCGATTCCTTCGGTGCCGATACCACGGGCGAAGGTTCGGGCTCGATGGTTGCTTCCAGCACATGCCTGAGTTTGAAGGGGCGTGCGGATTTCCCTCTGCGTCCGACAATTTGGCCAAAGTGCCGTTTGGAAACTGGTCGAAATTACTTTTTGCTTCCGTCAATCCCAAGGTCCGTCTCGACGATGTCCTTAAGCCGATAATCGATCGAGTCGGATGGCTGCCGCTCCACGAATTTTTCTTCGACTCGACGCGATCGCGCGACTACTTGGTGCGGGCGAATTGGGCCCTTTACGTCGACAACTACCTTGAAGGCTTTCATATCCCCTTCATTCACGCATCGCTTAATGAGACGCTGGACTACGGAAACTACACGACTGAGCCTTTTGATTGGGGAAATCTTCAACTTGCGGTGAGCAAGGGAGGAGAGAACTGCTTCACGTTGCCGCCGTCTTCACCTGATTTCGGGAAAGATATTAGTGCGTACTACTACTGGTTGTTTCCGAATACGATGCTCAATTTCTATCCTTGGGGCCTTTCGATAAACGTTCTCCGACCATTGGCGCCAGACTTGACCAAGATTTCTTTTCTATGCTATGTCTGGGATGCGGCGAAGATCGGACAGGGAGCAGGTGCAGACCTGGATCGAGTGGAGCGAGAAGACGAACAGGTCGTCGAGCTTGTTCAGCGAGGGGTAAGGTCGCGCTTTTACGACAAGGGAAGGTACTCGCCGACGCGCGAGCAGAACGTTCATCAGTTCCATCGATTGTTAGCCGCGAACGTTTCTTAACCTCTGCCCGTTTACAGGACACATGTGGAAATCGCGAAATCCGTTCATTGAGGATCCGAAAATCGGAAACCTCGAGAAAAAGGTGGCGCCGACCGCCGAGGAACGGACCCTTCGACGAAAAAAGGAAATCAAGAAGCGGGTGTGGTTCTACGGGATCCTTTTCGCGTTGATCTATGGAGGGCTCTGGTACCAACCGTACGAGATTGACGTGATCCCCCGCAAACTTCCCAATCCTAATCCCAGGATCGATCCCGACTCAAAAGACCTGTTCTCCAAGGGTGTCAAGGTCTTGGTGGTGACGGCGCATCCTGATGACTCCGAGTTCTTCATCGGCGGACTTCTGTCAAAACTCTCTAAGACCGGCGCCGAGATGAATCAGGTCATCTGTACGGATGGGGACAAGGGATACTACTTCTTCTTCACCGATGCGGCCAAAAACCGGGTTACTCGAAGGGAGGAGGCTCTAAATGCTTCCCATGCCTGGAATGGCAAATCGGTGACATTTCTCGGCTACCCCGATCGGTTTTTGCATGCCAATAACGAGGTAGTGGCCAAGATCAGCGATGCGATTATAAAGTTTCGCCCCCAATACATCCTTGCGTTTGATGGCGACTATCCGCCTCGCACGAGCCACCAGGATCATCGGAGATCTGGGGATGCGGTCAAGATTGCGGTGGAGAAAACCCATATCGCCAAATGGCTCATGTTGTTCTCGACGATCGCTCCGAATTATGTTGCCGACATCACCGATTATTGGGAGAGTCAGAAGAAACTGCTTCAAATCCACCGAAGCCAGTTCTATGGCAAACACCTGGGCGGAGTTGAAAACATGATCGAGCATTCCGCCGAGAAGGATGGAGAGCTTGGCGGGTATGAGATGGGAGAAGGCTTCCGGTGCATTCGCCTACGATAATTCAGATCGTTCTCCCGAAGTTTCTGGATCCTTCGATAGATTTGGCGCCGTTTTTGCGAAGGCTGAGTGAACATGCTGGAGCAATGTGAGACCCGAGGATTAGAGAGAGTCAGGGCTTCGGCTCGTCAGGCGGATCGAGATCCAGGCGCCTACCTCAATGAGGTTGTTCGCTATGCTTACGCGCGGCTTGGTTCGCGTGAAGAGGCGGAGGACGTGGCGATGGAAGTGTGGCAAGCCGCATTTCGATTCCGGTCGGAGATCCCCAAAAAACAGGACCCCGAACTCTATCTCATCGGAATCACCCGACGAAAGATCGCGGATCATTTGAGGCGACGGACAAGGGAACGCGGACCGGCGACGGAATCTCTCGACGGCCCGAATTGTGCCGAGGCGGCTGCTCCCGAATCGGAAAGTCTAATGGAGTTGATGCAGGCACTGGAGACGCTTCCCGAACTGCAGCGGGACGTGTTGATCCTGAAATACCTGCTTGGTTTCTCCACTCAAGAGGTCGCCACACTCATCCGGAAGTCGACTCAGGCCGCCAATAGTCTGCTCCAGCGTGCTCGCGAGTCATTGGCCCAAAACGCGCCCTACCTGATGCCGGGAATCGCCGGCGAGAGGAAACTGTCATGAACGAAGATCAGAATTTGCAGAACCTGTTTCAAAGAATTGAATCGAACGTTGCCGCGAGCCCCGAGTTACGTACAAAACTTGCAACCAAACGTCGGTCACCTAGGCGGCTTCGTCTTGCAATGGCAGGAGGAATGGTCGGAGCTTTCGCTGTCCTTGGAGCCATCGTATTCATCCTTCCTAACGCGAGCGCCGCCGGAACGTACCGTCGAGTGGAGGATGCCATTGAGGATGCGAAGTACATGCATGTCAGGTCTTATGGGAAATTCGTAGACAAGCCCCGAACCCTCTTGAGTGAGCTCTTCTACTCGCATGGTGCTTGGCGATGTGATGCATTCCCGAATACCCGTCTTGCTCGGACGTATCTTCGAGTTGGAGGCGACCAGTGGTATTACCTTAACGGTTCCGATGTTGCGGTCAAGGAGCCGTTCACAGGTGGATTCCTCGATAGTCGTCAAACGGCCCTTGAGTTCGCAGAAAACATGTCGGATGAAGGGAGCCTCGGCCATCAACGCGACTTTTCGATCGAATCCCGCCCCGACGAGGGAGGCCGGCCGGTCTACGCGATCGTCGCCACACGCAAGGATACGCCGTACCATCTGGAGATGATTGTCGACAAGAAATCAAACCTTCCGATTCGAGCGACCTTCTCCGGACAAGATCCTAGTAGTCCAAACTACCGAGAAATTACGTCGGAGTTTTCGTTCGATAATAAGATCGATCCACGCGCTTTCTTGCCGAAAATTAAATCAACAACACGGCTAACAGATATGATCGCGGATGCGGAATCGCTCAAGACTGAATGGAAGCGCCCAATCAAGACGGTTCAAGCAGGTCCCACGTCGGTCGATGTCCGCAACATCACGGTTAATTCGAAGGGCGAGCTTTTCGTCGTGTGCTCGTTCGGAGCCCCAGTGGGCTTTGAGCCTGGTCAATTCCCGAAGAACCTTCTTCCAGACAAGATCACAGACGATCTAGGAAGAGCCTATCAGCTTGTCGAAACCGTCCCGCCAGGAGGGATGTTTGGCGATACGCGTGCACGAGAATACTTCAAGTTTGGTGACGATTCGGTTGCGATCACCGAGTGGGCCCCTATCGAGCCGATTACCCCTTGGGTCGCCGCCAAGTCCGTCGATGTGTCCTTCGTGGTTCGGACTTGGATGGGTTACCCGACCTTCTCCGACGATTCCATTCGTGCGAAAGCTCAATTCACGCTGCCGAGCGCCATTGAAAGTGACTTCCCGGCCTACAGCGCTTCGATGCTGCTTGGCGAAGTCCATGGCCAGTTCGAAATGGAGTCATCGGAGGATCGGGCCAAGAGGTGTGAGTCGAACCATCAGTACGCCCTTGCCGCTCGCTGGTACCGTGCTGCGGCCGAACTTGCCTATCCCCTCGCACTCGTGAAGACATTCACGCATGACGCCGAGCGATGCCAGAAACTACTTGACGCCCACCCAGTACCGTAAATTGCTACCTACCGCCGAAGGCTTTCTACGATCGCCTTCGGCGCCATCCATCGGATGACCAGCGATGCCACGAGGATGGGAAGGAATATGAATTCCAATCCGTCAAAGGTGAGATCCAGCGCGAGACCAAGGAAGGGAACAAGGGCGCCGATGACCGTCTCGAGCGGGAATTCGATCGCGACCAGGATCGCGGTAAGTGTCAAGCCGGTCGCAAGGGAGGCCAGCTTCGCTAAGATTGAAACGCGTCGATCTTTCATCAAAGCGATGCCAAGCTTGAAGTCCAGCCATCCACGCTTATGAGCGTGCCCCAAAGCTGCTTTTGGAAGCAATTCTTTTCCGATTGAACCCATGATGTTCGCCACTATGACTAATAACGCCGCACAGTCTGAATAGTTGCAAGGTCGACAAACGACTGCTTCGTATAATGGGAATTAGTCAGCGGGGTTGGGGAGCAGCATGAACCGAATCGGAACAAAATTTTGGTGGATGGCAGCGGTGATCGCCACAACGATCCTTGGGGCTGGATGCGGCGGAGCGGGAAGCTCGGACACTGGGTCAGGAACCGGTACCAACCCGGGGGGAGGAAGCGCGCCGACCTCGACGACCCAAGCAAATCTTGCCAAGCACCTTGGCGTATACAGTCAGGCCCTGGCCGCGATCAACCTGACGACCTTTGCGCCTGGCAACCATCACCCCGGGGGGCCGTACTATTCGAGCCCTCTCGGTCTCTGGTATTCGGTTTCAATCTCGTCGTCGACTTTCACCGAGACCTTCTTCCAAGATCAAGCTGAGACGGAACCTGCCGGCAGTGCCACTTACACTCTGGACATCGCCACCAAGACCCTTTCCGGAACGGTGTCGATTACTCAAGGCCCCTATGCCGGATTAAGTGGAACTTATAGCCAGACCGTTACCAAAAATGGAACGGCGGGGAACTATAACGTCAACCTCCCGAACGGCACGATCGTGAGCTGTCAATTTACGGTGTCGCTAAATGCAAGCGGAGTTCCTTCCGGCACTGCGACTCAATCCGTCACGTTTCCCGACGGCTACTCGCTGTCATCCACCATCACCTATCGGTCGGATCACACATTCCAAATCATGGCATCGGACAGCAACGGCTATTCGAGCGTGTTCAACTTTGCCGCCGATCTCTCCGGGAACGGGAAGATCTCCGGGCCCGATCCCGGTCTGCCAGCCAAGCTGATTTGGAATAGCGCCGGTACAGGCACCGTGACTTTTGCGAACGGCTTAACGGTCCCATTCACCAATTGGCAACTTGGTCACTAGCCCTTAAGAATCAATAATGCCTGGATGGGAGTTGCGTCCTCATGGACCACGGCCATTAGGGCCCTGGTCATGAGGGCAGGACTCTCATGTTGGATGACGTTGCGTCCGTAAACAATCCCCTTCGCGCCCTGTTTCATGAGTTCGTGAGTGCGTCTAAGGATCTCTTCGTCGGGGGCCTTACCGCCGCCTCGGACCAGCACGGGGATACCCGACGCAACTTCGATCACTCGACGGTATTCGGTCACGTCGTCGCATGGATCCGCCTTAATTACATCGGCGCCTAGCTCGACTGCTTGGCGGACCAGTGCACGAATCTTGTTTATATCGCCGTCGACCATATAGCCGCCAGCCTTCGAATTCGGCTGCATAACGAGCGGCTCGATCATGAGCGGCATTCCCGCTCGATCGCACATGGGTTTCAAGCGGCAAATGTTTTCCACACACTGCTCATGGAGGGCCGGCTCGTCCGGAAGAAGGAGCAGATTCGCGACCACACAAGATGCGTCGAGGCGAACTGCTTGCTCGACCGGATCTTCGATCAGTCGGTTGAAAGTCTTTCGAGGCAATACTTTGCCGTATACGTTCGCAACGTCTGTTCGAAGAACCAGTGTTGGCTTCGATCGATTCGGTATCGACTGAAGCGCGAATGCGTTGCCGACCGTTAGCTGAACCGCATCCGGCGATGCCTCGACGACCGTGCTAACTGCCTTTCGAATATCTTCGATTCCGTCGAGGAAGACATATTCGTTGAAGAATCCGTGGTCGATGGCGACGTCGAAGCACTTTCCGTCCGACGCCATCAAGCGGTGCATCCGTGGTTTTGTCATTTCAGGAATCGGTCCATCCAAGTGAGCGTCTCGCCGAGTCGGTGAAGTCGAAGGTCTGGCGGGCCGCTGCGCGACATGCCGTGGGAAGTGGAGGAAGGGTATCGAACGAAGCGTGACTCGATTCCCTGTTGCTGTAAAGCCGTGAACACCTGCTCGCTTTGCTCCACATTACAACGAAGGTCGCCTTCGCTGTGAATGATGAGTGTGGGGGTCTTCACATTCTGGAAGTAAGCGATGGGCGACTGGCGCCAGAGCTCCTTGATCTCCTCCAACGAGCCCCAAGCCACTCCATGGAAGTAACCGTTCTTGTTGAACGGAAAGTCGCTGTTGCCTGCCATCGACACCATGTTCGAAACGCAGCGATCGGAAATGGCGGCCTTGAAATCGTCGCAGTGGCCGATGACCCAGTTCGTCATATATCCACCGTACGAACCACCCATCACACCCATCTGACCCGGATGGATATAAGGCTGATGCTGCATCCATCTCGTGGCCACCTGAATGTCGTCCCAATCCTTTGTTCCCCAGTCGCCTCGGATCGCGGCACAGTGGGCTTCTCCATACCCCTTTGAACCTCGTGGGTTGGTGTAGACAACCACATAACCAGCGGCAGCAAGGACCTGGAATTCGTGGAAATAGGACCAGCCGTATTGAGCATGGGGTCCACCATGGATCTGAAGGAGTGCCGGATAGCGGCGAGGCTCAAGGTATCCAATCGGTTTCATTACCCAGCCGTGAAGCTTTGATCCATCCGTCGAGTCCAGCCAGAACTCTTCCGGTTCGCTCGATAGGATCTCTCCATGAAATTCGCCGTTGAAGTTTGTTAGGAGTTTCGCGGTCATTTGACCGGTGCCAAGCTCTGGCTCGATAATCGCGATTTCGGGAAGGGTCGTGGCGTTTCCAAAAACGGCGGCAACGCAAGTTCCCACCGAGCACACATTTCCTACCGCGATCGAATGTTTTCCTTCGGTAAGAAGCTCAACCTTGCCATCGAAGGTTACGAGGCCAAGTTGAGTCTCTCCATGCCATCCGACTTGAATGAAGATTCCAGTACTGTCCGGCTTCCATTCGACGGTCGATGCGAATCCTGCTTCCTTCGTATCGCTTAGAGTCGCTGCGGCCAAATCGTAGTCTTGGCTCCCGGAAAGGTCGCGCACCTCTCCGCCATCGGCTGAAACCAGATAGAGCTTGGTGTTGCGAGTACCCCACGGATCCGATTCATCTACGTCGCCGGCGTAGGCCAGCCATTTTCCATCTGGAGACCACTTTACTGAGCTCTTTTCACCGCGAGGCAGTCCTTCCAGTTTCCAAGCTTGACCTTCCAGGTTAACCCGCCAGATCTGATCGTTGGGGGGATCCGCCATTGGACGCTTGTTGGCTGTGTGGCTGACGGCAAGCTCTTTTGAGTCCGGCGACCAGTCGAACGAATAATCTCCAAGCGGCGATGCCGCATAGAGAACTCCAAACGCCCCGTCGGAAGCTCCGGATGCATACTGGCCGGTTGCTACCTCGATCACATAGAGCTTATAGCGCTGTCCGGCAAAGTAGCCGTCTCCATCCAAGCGGTACCAGATATGGTCGATTTCGAGGGGTGGCTGACTGAGCCCCTCCGCCTCTCGGTCCTTCTTCGCCGCTTCGGTATTTTGAGGCAAAGCATCACGGAACATGAAAGCGATATATCTGCCGTCCGGAGACCATTTCATCTCGCCGATCGATCCTTCGGGGAGGGACGTCAGCCGGTTTGCTTCGCCTCCATTAGTGGAGATGAGATAGATTTGGTTGGCCGTTTCCCTCTTGCTAGTGAAGGCAATAGTGCTGCCATCGGGCGACCATCGGCCACTCCCGCTTCCTGACTCGCCTTGGGTCCATTGGGTGAGCCGTCCCTCACGATCTACGGACCACAGATTGGTGATGTACTTGTTCTTATCGTTGATGACCTTTTTCGTGAAGAGGACACGAGCGCCATCTGGGCTAATCTGCGGATCGCCGACAAAGGTAATTTTGAGCAAATCGTCAGCTTTAATCGGACGCTTGGGCATTCGCGAAGCATACCGTGCGACCAGTTCAACCGCGACTTCGACAGGGTCGATCGAGTCGATTTGGCGCGAGTTACGTCGGTTTCAAAACTGGTTCAACATAGAGGTATGCCGACGCTCTTCACGAAGATCATCAATCGCGAAATCCCGGGAACGATCGTTTACGAGGACGACCATGTTGTCGCGTTTCTAGACATCGCACCAGTAGCGCCAACCCACGTCGTCATCGTAACGAGGAGCGAAATCAGCGGCATAGCAGCCGTCCAGGAGACAGGCGATCACCTCTACCTATTGAACGCGGCAAGCAAGATCGCCAAACAGATGGGCCTTGAAAACGGCTATCGACTTGTCATCAATCAGGGAGTAGATGGCGGCCAGACCATCGATCACCTACACGTCCACATGCTTGGGGGGAGACAATTGAACTGGCCTCCGGGCTAAGTTCGATTGGGGCGGATAGCGGGTCTCGAACCCGCGACCTCCTGAGCCACAGTCAGGCGCTCTAACCCCTGAGCTATATCCGCCGCGTAGGGGACTTACATTTTGTCCGATTCTCGCATCGAATTGCTCCTGGGTCACCGAGTATGTCGCAAAGTACGGAGTCGCTTCCTTCGGGTAAACCCGTCCTGTGGCCGAGGTTCTGATTGCGCTGGGCTCCAACATGGGAGATTGCCTGGCAAATCTTCAGGAGGCGGTTTGGCGTCTCGCGGACACATTCGAGGTGCAGGCAGTAAGTAGTGTCTACGAGACTGAACCCATGTACGTGGTCGATCAGCCCGTCTTCATGAACGGCGCGGTGTTGGTCGAAGCGTCGATCGGCCCAAGACAGATCCTTAACGTGCTTAAGCGGATAGAGCTCGAAATCGGACGTTTGCAGCGTAGGATATGTGGTCCTCGCGAGATCGACCTGGACCTTATTGCGTTTGGTGGGCTTGTGTATCGATACTTCAATCAAAATACGATCGCTCTCCAGGTACCGCATCCTCGGGTTGGTGAGCGACGTTTTGTTTTAGTTCCACTGGCAGATGTGGCTCCGACCTTTCTGCTGCCTGGAATCGGAATCGTGGCTGAGTTACTTGCTCAAACGGAAAGCCAAGCGGAAAACGTCAAAAAGGTAGACCATGCCCTTTTATCAATACAGCGTAACCAATAATCAAGGGCAGACTGTCTTGGGGACCCTGCAGGCGACCAACGCCGATGCAGCGAGGGCGGCGCTAACGAGTAGCGGCTACACTGTTCAGTCCGTTCTCGAGTTGGAATCCACTGGCGTTGCGCGCCCGACAAAGAGTCGGCCTACCCCGGCTCCTGCGCAGCCTGCCTCTCCCGCGGCACGCCAAACGTCTCGTCCGTCCCAGACTCCTGGCGTGCGCCAATCCGGGCTCAATCAGACGGCGGTTCAGCCTCAGCCGGTACCCCTTCGAAAGCCTGAGCTCAATTCCACTCCTCAAATCAACTCGATTCCAGCTGGACCCGCAAAGAAGGACACCTACAAAACCAAAAATGGGCGGGACAGGGACCTCTTTTTTCTGTTCTCGCAGCTAGGTAGCTACTTCCGCAGCGGCGTGAACCCGGTGCTCGCCCTGAACGATATGGCCCGCAAGACGCCGCCCCGCTATCAGGACTCGCTCAAGCACGCTGGTCAAGTGGTTAGTGAAGGTGGTCGGATGAGCGACGTTTTCGAGAAATACCCGTATCTCTACCCTCCAGATGTCGTTGGAACGGTTCGGGCGGGTGAGACGGCCGGATTCCTTCCGGAGGCGATGGACGAGATCGCCTCCAAGCTCGAACTCTCTCATCGGATGAAGAAGCGGCTCAAATACTTCTCCTACATATTTGTTGCCACCATCGCCATGGCGCCGATGATTTATGGAATGGTGCAGGGCTCGCTGCATTCGATTGCCGTTCAGGACGACGCAAACGGAAGCCTCCCCGTTGTCGGGACGCTTGGCCGCTCGGTCGGCGCAAGCCTCTGGCACGACTTGCCGGTGACTCTCCTCCTCTTTGGCGCCATGGCGGGCTTAATTACCTGGCTCAACTCGATGCCGATGCGTAGGTTTCGGCACATGATGATTATTCGAATGCCCGTTTTTGGCGGTCGAGCGATGTCGGAATCGATGGCGAGATTTACTTGGGCGATGGGGATGGTCAGTCGTGGCGGACTGTCCGCCCAGCAAACGTATCTGCTGGGACTTCAATCGGTGCCGAACCTATTCGTTCGTGAGAGGCTCGAGACCGAGGGTCACAAGATGACCGAGTCCGAGAAACTGTCGACCGCCCTGAGGCGCTCGGAGTTGCTTCCAACTGAGCTTGGGCATATTGTTGAAACAGGCGAGGTGACAGGCGATGTTCCAAAGGCTCTCGAAAATGTAGCCAAGGCAACGGATGCCGATTTCCAGGGCCGAAACGCCACCGCCATCACATCGTCTGGATTCATCTTTTATGGACTGCTGGGAATACTCATTTTGGTGCTCGCCGCATGGCTGTTAAGGGCATGGTACGGCGGCCTCATTACGACCCTGACAAGGGATTAGCCGCTGGTATCCTGCTCGAAATGGATGCTCCGGATGAACTCGCGATTAGTTTCCAGTACGACCTTTGGGCGAACCTCCAGTGGCTGGCGTGCTTACAGTCCAAGGCGGAGAATGCAGTAGACCTGGCGGTACTTGGGCATTCCCTTTCTGCTCAGAAGGTCTGGGTTTTGCGGTGTAACGGCCACTCCCTTGACCATATGCCGCAAGTTGAAGTTTCTGAGTCCGCAATGCGGGCATTAAACGCCGAATGGATGGAAGTCATCGAAAGGATCCAAGACAACCCAACAATCCACTACAGACGCTCAACCGGTGAAGCACTAAGCTCCACGTTTCGAGACATCGCACTCCATGTGATCAATCACAGCACCTATCATCGGGGAGAATTGCGTGGACTTCGCCGATCCAAACAGGATTCGGACTTTCCAGAAACCGATCGGATTGGCTACACCCTCCATGTCGCCCCGAAATGATCGCTTGTCGATGCAGTCCCAGTGAACTCTCAAACTCAAAACCGAGTCCTTACATCACTGATCTGAGGCCAGGCATAGTGTAGAAGCACAGGCGTTCGAGGGCTCGTTACAAGCCGCCTTCTGCCTTGAACGCTTGGACTCAAACGCTTCGCTCGATTTCACTCAGAATCAAGGTTTTTCCACGGTTGAGAGAGCTGCTCATGCTGACTGAGAACCTAGGGAACCTTGAGAAGTTGATATTCTAGAGCAGCTAAGGACCGAACGGAATGCCGACATTCGAATATCAAGCAAAGGCGATCGACGGGCAAGTTATAAATGGGGTGGTTTTTGGGCCGACCATGGACGCTGCGATGCGTGACCTGACCTCCAAAGGGATGGAGATCGTCCGAATTGGCGTTGCGGTGAATCCAAACGATCCGCTCGCCTCACTATCCGCCGGACCAGTTTCCAGGAGTACGGCAGCGGTGGTCGCCCAACCAGGCTCAACGGCTCGGTCCCCGGAAGTGGCTGGTGGGGTGGAGTCATCGCAAGTCCAGCGCGCATTCACTCCGGATGTTGCTCCGCCAACGGAACAGCGCTCCTACATGGAGACGAGTGTATGGGGACCACTTATCGGTAAGGTGCCGATCAAGAACCTGTCGTTCTTTTTCCGGCAGTTATCGACCATGCTGCATGCGGGAGTGCCGATCGTTCAGAGCGTGACAACTCTGGCTAATCAGGCCGAAAGCGAAAAGTTGGCGACCGTTCTCCGCGAGTTGGTTGGGCATATTAATGCGGGCCGAAATCTATCCGACGGAATGCAGCGCTATCCCGAAGTATTCACCCCTGTTACGCTGAGCCTTGTGCGAGCAGGTGAACAGGCCGGTTTTCTCGATGAGGCTCTGAGTGCGGTGGCCGACTACCTTGATCGCGAAATGGAGCTTCGAAATCTCTATCGACGCTTGACATTTATGCCTAAGCTCGAAATTGGCGCATCGATCGTCATCGTCCTCGTGACAAACCTGATCATCTCCTCGATGGGCAAGAGCGGGGGCCTCTGGTCGCCCTTAACGGAACCGACTACCTGGATCTTCCTCGGTCCGTTGATCGTTGTGGCGTTTCTCTATTTTCGAGTTGGGCTTGCCAACCCCAGAATTCGCCACAACTGGGACATTCTCATCGCAAAAACTCCTTATATCGGAACAACTATTCGCCAACTTTCAATGGCCAAATTCGGTCGAGCGTTTGGTGCGCTTCATAAGGGCGGAGTTCCCCTGTCGAAGTCGGTTCTACTAGCCGCCGATGCATGTGGAAACGAGTACCTCCGCGGCAAGATGTATACCGCGAAGGGGCACATGGAAGAGGGGATGGGGGTCACCGAGACTCTCCGAGGCACGGATGCATTTTCCCCGATCGTCATTGACATGGTTGCTACCGGTGAAACCACTGGAAACTTGGACCAGATGCTCACGAAGGTGTCAGAATTTTATGAGCAGGAAGCAACGACCCGTGCTACCCAAACGGCTCAAGTGGTCGGGGTTGTACTATTTCTAATGGTCGCGATATACATCGGCTATATCGTCATCGGCTTCTGGTCTGGATATGGAGCGAGTGTTTCTACCGCCGGCTAACCCATGGCTCAGAATCACTACGCGGTGTTAGGTCTCAAGCCCGACGCGTCCCGGGCCGAAATCCGATCTGCATATCGCAGGCTCGTGCTCAAGCATCATCCCGACAGGTCGAAAGATCCCCGTTCACCAGAGATTTTCCTTCAAGTCGCGGCTGCCTACGAGGTGCTCAACGATGCAGTTGCCAAGCAGAGGTACGACGATTACATAGCCTCGATGGCCAGGATGGTTCAAGAGGAAGCCAAGCGGAAGGCGGAGGCGACGCGGAAGGAGGAAGAGGCCGTCAAGCAAAAGGAGGAACGCAAGGCGACTCACTCCGGCTCGACGATTAGGGAAGAAGTGCTCCGTATGCAGGGTCTATACGGAAGCGGCCGACACAACGAAGCTGAGCGTCTCGCTCATGAGATCATCCAGATCGATCCCCGGCAGCCGGTTCCTTATGCCGTTCTCGCAGACATCGCTCGTGGGCGAGGACAGATCAACGAGGCAAGCAAAATGTACGCCTTCGCCGTTCAAATGGACCCGAATAATCCTGTCTATCAGCGACGATATGAGGCGGTTTTGTACGGATCTAGGGTTGTGACCAACAAAGGCAACATGCGCCTGGAACAGCAAGACAAGCAGGTCGCGGCCCCTCTGGTTGGCGGCATCTTCGTGCTAGTGACGGCGGTTTATGTCGCCTTTTCGTCGGAGGCCGCCGCGTTCGCCAAGATCCCTTTCGTCTCGAGTTGGTCGATCGGGCTCCTGATCGGTCTGTTCCTATGCGGAGTTGCGAGCGGGGCGGCGCTTGCCGTCGGGAATTGGCTGGAACGGTTCGAATACATGACCAGCAGTAGTTCGGGTAAAGCCGGCCCCACGGTTATTCTGGGGATGGTTGCGGTTGTTAATTTCTGGATTTCAGCGATCCTTTATGTTCTCATCGCCCTTGGGTTGCGAGCATTCAATTTCTCCACGACTCGACTCATGCTGATCGTTTCGGCCGTTACGATCTTCTTGGCGGTCGCATGTATTCCAAGCCATGTGAGACCGTTCCAGACACTGCTTTGGGGCGGCAATTTTGTCTATATCGGTGGGCTTGTCGGCTGGATGGCGACCGATTCTCTGCGACCTTAGTTAGAGAATCCTTACCGGTTTCTCAGGAATCGAATTGTCCCGTTTGGCGATGATCCGGTTCCTCGTAACGTAACATGGGCTTAAATCGATCAAATCGGCCCTTTCCTTGGAACTTGGGTTAGGCCAGGAGAAACAAATGAAGCTTGGACTACTGACACTGCTTATTGCGGTACTTGCCGGTCTGTCCAGCCGAGCAGAGGCCGGACGGCACTACTACTTGGTTGGCGTGCGCCACGTTTACCGCTTCGACCTCTTTCCGGACCCCCGCCAGTCGGCGCGGCAGCAGATCGAGGGCGACTATGCGAACGCGATTCAGCGAGCGCAGAATCAATTTGATAACGACATGGACTCCATTCGACATGAGGAGGACCAGGACGGCGGAAGCGTCCATCAGAACGATCGAGATGCGGTTCAGGAGAACCTCGAGAAGGACATGGCGGATGCCTCCGATGCCCGCGAAGCTAGTCTAAATCAGATATACAGCCAGTGCGACTGGGTTCGAGAGCGACATCCCGAGTTGAACGTCGACCAAGACGGTCCCTATCGAGTGATGGGGATCGACACGAATCCATACGGATCGTACGTCAATGTTGTTTTCTACCAGCCGTGGCCAATGTACGTCGGGCCATGCCCATACGGATGGGGCTGGGGACACTCGTATGCTTACACCTCGTTCGGCGTCGTTGTAACGACTTACCACCGATCTTGGATTTCGATGGGAAGCCCGTTCTTCTTCGGGCTCTGCATTGGCGCAAGCCCGGTTCAGTTTTATGCTCCGTGCCGACGTGAGGTCATTATCAATCGCGTCGCTTGGGTGGGCGGACGTCCTCCGCGAATCACCGTCGTCGAGCGCCAGAATCTGTACCGGATGCATGACATGCAGGTTCGGCGTGGAGCCATCCATATCCCGCCTGCCCGAGCCGCTCTGTTTACACGACCAACCGGCGTGGTTCGAAACGGTGGTTCCATCGGACAGTCGAGATTCATCGACCATCGGAACGTATCAGACGGCCGCTCGGTCCAACAACGCAATCCATCGGGCATTCGACCGCCCAACGGTCTGGGCAATCGAAACTCGGGCGGCAGCTTCGGCAATCGCTCGACATCGGGCAACACGAGTAACACTGACAGTCGGCGACGACCGAACGACGGAACCACGACTTCAGGCGGGTCCCGTTATAACCGAAACACAGGTAACGGCAAGGGCTCAAACTTCGGACCTGGGAGTCGCGACAACGAGCCGAATCGAGGGACGACGGGCGGCAGCTCCGGCAATTCGGGCTCCGGTTCGCGGTTCAACAATAGCAATCGAAACACGGGCGGCTCCGGCGACAATCGGAATGCGAGTGGTGGGAATCGGACTTCCACAGGTGGCACAGGTAATACCTCTCGCTACAGCAACAGCCGAGGAACTACTGGAGGTTCAAACTCGAACACTCGCGGAACGACTGGAAGCTCGAATTCGAACAACCGGACTCGAAGCAATGACTCTCGAAGCCGTTCTTCGAAGGACAAAAAAGGCGGCAACTAGAAGCTAAACGCTGCCGGCCCTAATAACCTCGCTAAGATGCCTCACCCGAAATCGGGTGGGGCGTTTTGGTTTTTGCGAATGACCTCTTAACCGGTTTTCGAGGCTGGCTAAACAAACTCACGAATTTCTCGCGAAAACTCTTGGGTACCTACACTTGTTGGTATAGAATACACCTACATCTGTAGGTGATTGAATGAATGACCCCCAAGACATGCCGAGTCTATCCGAGGCCCAGCTTGAAATCATGAATATCGTCTGGGATCAACCCGAGACGACTCTGGGAGAAATCTGGCGCGAACTGCAAGAGAAGCGCAAGATGGCCCGGAACACCGTGCAAACCCTCCTGACCCGACTTGTAGAAAAGGGCTGGGTGGATTACCGAGCCGAAGGGAAGGTATTCCACTACCGAGCGGTGATCCCGCGTCAGCCAACTCTGAAACACGTGGTGGGGCGGCTTGTCGATACCGCATTTAACGGATCGGCTGAGGGTTTGGTAATGGCTCTGTTGGACAGTCAGGAGTTGCAAAGCGACGAGGTCGAACGGATCCGTGCCCTTATCGATAAGGCTCAGAGGGGACAGCGATGAACTTTCTCCAGCAGATCTATCCCGGCGACAGTCTTGCCTCCTTCATTATCCGCGTTCTTGCCGAGATCACGATGATCACCGTCGTGTCGATCCTCGCAACCAGAACATTCGGACGAAAGAATCCCGCGATGCAGCACGGAATCTGTATCTGTGCGCTTCTTTGCGTCATGGCTGCTCCTCTCACAACTCTCGGATTGCAAAAGCTGGGTTGGAGCACGTTTCAGATTTCGCTTGAGAGTGAGAAACCGCGCGTGCTGATGTCGCCGGCGACCGTGATGGGCGCGGTTATTTCGGCCCCTGTTCCAGAACCGACTCCATTCTGGACCCTTGAGCGGGCCCGAGGAACCGCGAGCCTCGTGATCTTGATTTGGATTGCCGGTACGGCTGTCCTGCTCGGACGGCTGACGATAGGAGCCAAAAAAGTAAAGCGGCTAAGAGCCTCCGCAAGGCCGGTGGAGGATTCCAGGCTGGAATCTGTGATGGATTCGTTGACCACGGTCGAAGGATTGCCATCCGTCCCGGTCCGATATTCCAGTCGAGTCCATAGTCCCGTCGTCATTGGTCCAAGGCGGTCAATGGTGATTCTCCCCGAGCGACTCCTTGAACGCCTCGACGAGCGGCAGCTCCGGTCCATCCTCGCCCATGAACTCACCCATGTTCGCCAGCGAGATCCATTTTTCGGTTTGATTCAAAGGCTGGTTGAAGCCAGCTATTGGCCACACCCTCTCGTACACGTGCTCAACCGCGACCTCGTGCGTGCCCGTGAGGAGGTTTGCGACAATGTTGCCCTCCACGGAGTCACTGCCCCCCAATACGCCGACACGCTATTGACGATCGCACTCGGAGGTTCCTCTCGCCGGACGATCCCTGGCGTCATTGGACTCATGACGCGCCCCTGGAGACTTGAAGAGCGGGTACAGGGCCTGCTAGATCCGCATCGGAGACTTACAACAACAATGAATACAAGACACCTCGCCCTTATGGGAATTGCTCTCGCAACGGGAATGGCCGTGATAGCCGGAGCAGATATCGTCGCCGCTCCATACCCGCCGAATGCTCAGGACACGTTGGACCTTTACAGCCACGTCGACCAGAAGACCGGCAAGGTCACCATGACTCAGACACTGAAGCGACAGGCAAAATCGAAGAAAGCCGTAAAGGGGCTGGTCCGCGTTCAATGGGCACCAGTTGCCGTCAAGACTGAAGATGCCGCCCACTGGGACACAAAGGCTGGAACCAACGATCCGACGGTGCTGGAGTTCACGGGCCAAAGGCCTCCGACTTCGAGTCAACCAGGAACGATTAAGACAATCAAGATTGATTCTCCCGCCGTGTCGTTCAGGCCACCATTCGCGATTGTCGACGGTCAAGTGGTTTCGCCGAAGGCATTAGACAAGCAACCGGTGGTCATCGGAAGCGATGCCCAGGTTCGGGCTATTACGCAAGACGTCGATCCTGTTCTGGACTACACCGTTACCGACAACGGTCGAACGATCACCATTCACAGTAAGCATACGGACGCCCATCGCGAAGACTTCGACGTTGTTCGGGCAAATCCGGTTATCGTTGACGGGGCCAAGACATATGTAACCCGGGACTTACGAGCCAAGGGCGAAACTTCGATCAATGCTTACACGATCCAGGGCCGCCTTGAAACCGGAAATCTAGGTAAAGGCGAGACTTATCGGATTGAAACGAACCCCAAAGATACGGTGGTCATTGATAGCGCCACTCGTGTCGAGCAAAAGGGTCAAGTCCTGACATTTACCGGAGAGAGCGGAAAGACATTCACCTTCACCATTCCGACCGAACAAGTCAAAGGCGCCGATCAAGAACCGGTCGTCGTAAAGTGGGCAGACGCGAAGGCGATTGAACTTGTTCGAAAACACCAGTACCCCAAACCCCAAGATCCGACGATCTTGCGGATCTTGAGCGAGGACAAGAACGACGTCAAGTACCTCGATATCACCCCCCAGATCACCCTGTCGAATCCAGAATACAAAGCCCACACGCCAGAGCTCCGGTATCTAGCTCCGGACGTGAAGGTGTATTCGTCACAGATCAAGACGCTGAATCCGACCTACAAAACGTTCACGTACAAGGTTGATACCAAGACCAAGAACTTCCTCACGCCGAGCTATCAGTCATATGTATATAAGGTAACGCCGAAAGTCCAAAGCAACGAAACAACGGTTTACGTTGATGGCGGGCACGTAAAAGTCGTTGGCGATCATATCAAGGTCGTTTACGTTCACTCGAAGAAGGTCAAGAAGCCGACCAAGAATCAGTAAGCGCATATCACGGACTTGGTACCAGTTGCCAAGTCCGATCTCGATCATTTCCAACAGTCGGGTGAATTGATGTCGAATTTACGACTGTGCTGGAGGTCCAAATGCCGGGCTGATCTTTCTGGTTCAGCCCTGGGATGCCATACTCAGATGAAATGAAAGTCAGTATCATCGGTGGTGGAGGCCGGGTTGGGTCCGACGCAGCCTACGCCCTACAATTCGGTGGAATCGTACGCGAGATCGCACTCGTGGACATGAATGGTGAGATGGCGGCTGGCGAAGCGCTTGACCTTCGACACGGAGCTTCACTCACCGCGAACCAGAAGTTCACAAGTTCTGATGAGTATTCCATCGTGAACGGTAGCGATTGTGTCGTGATTACTGCCGGACTGCGAAGAAAGCCTGACGAGACCCGATTGGAACTGATCAACCGGAACGTCGGCCTATTTAAGGGAATCCTTGAGAATCTTAAGGGCTGCAAGCTGAACGACGGGGCGACGATTGTGGTGGTAAGTAACCCGGTCGACATCCTCACCCATCTAGCGGCTCAGGCGGGCATCGTTGCCCAGCCGCAAGTATTGGGGCTTGGAACCGTTCTCGACACATGCCGGTTCCGATCGCTTCTCGCCGATCACTTCCACGTGAACGCTACCGACGTGAAAGCACTGGTCCTTGGCGAGCACGGCGACACGATGGTTCCAATCCTCTCCTCGGCGACCCTCGGAGGAGTGCCGATGAGCTCGATTCCGAATTATGAGGCGGAAATTGAGGGAGTTTTTGAATTTACGCGCAAATCGGGAGCTGAAGTTATTCGTCTGAAGGGTGGAGCTGGTCGGGCAGTCGGCGTTTCAATTAAAGAAGTTGTTGAAGCGATTGCACTGAACTCTGACAAGGTGTTACCCGTCAGTTCCTGGCAGAAAGGAACGCTGGGTATTTCTGATATCTCGCTTTCTCTTCCGACGAGGGTTGGCAGAGCGGGCGTAGTTGGAGTGATGGAGCCGGTGGTTAACGAAAAAGAGCGAGAAGGCCTGCATAAATCAGCCCACGTGCTGAAGGACTATCTGAGTCAGATTAGCTAATTAAAAAAATCTAATCTGGACAGGCCGATTGCGGAATTTTTCTGCGGTCGGCCTTAATTTTGTGAATTTTTGTGAATGGGCGGATAAATTTC
>Ga0206936_1104_pt1 | contig 24964 bp, 25 predicted proteins | sample Alteio_BWOrgHeat_14_FD_152922 | JGI IMG/M metagenome (GOLD analysis project Ga0206936, IMG submission 152922) | Enriched cells from forest soil in Barre Woods Harvard Forest LTER site, Petersham, Massachusetts, United States -... | ecosystem: Environmental > Terrestrial > Soil > Temperate forest >... | reverse complement strand
AACATCTATTTTTATAAGGTCAATACTACTAATATTATTTTCTTTTATAAAAGAAGAAAGTTTTTTTGTGTGGATTTTTGTTTCGATGATTTTTGTATTTTGGATATTAGTATTTTTATTTACAGTTACTGAATATGTGTGTTCTGAATCTGTATCGTATATTGTTGCTTCTCCATCATAATCGGATAAGGCTAATTCGAAACATTTGATATTAAAATTATTTAATCTGCAGTTTTCAACATATTTATTATAAACTCTTTTCACGGGTTCAAAGCCATATACGGAGGAAGAAGGCTTTATAGATTTCGCAACGAGAGAATAGATCCCAGTATTAGCACCAATATCAATAATAACGTCTGAATCTTTGCAAAGCTCCATCCAAATCCCCATAGATATTTTTTCCCAACCACCAGTTAAACCAGTCCAGAATATTTCGTTTTCTAACTGATAACCATAATGCCTAATTAAAAAACTACTTTGATTGGTTTTTATTTTAAAAACACCCTTAAAATGTAAGTGTTTATATATTGATTTTGGAATATTAAAAATCCTGACGATATAAAAAATGTTTTTTTTAAAAGGCAAGACGTTATATATCTTTTTTAAAATATTTTTCATTATTATTTAATGTTTATTAGATCTATTCAGAGTGATTTAAGTTCCATGCCTTTAATAGCGCATCATTATTATTCTCTATTACATGATAACTTTTTATCCATTCAATTTGTTTCTTTAATTCATCGGTTTGTTTATTCTGAACCCTTTCAACACATTTAATAATAACCGTTTCAAGAGTATTTACATCAGCTAAGTTTATCGGACAATTTGTAAATAAAAAATGTTCTAGTTTTTTATCAACATAGCAAATAGTCTGTGTTTGAGCGGAGAGAGCTTCTACGCTCAATAAGCCATACCATCCGATAATCATTTGGTCAATTACAATATCTGCCTGATTAAAAAGTTGAAACAGTTCATATCTTGAAACAGGATAGTCAGTAGAACCTTCGATTTTATTTTCGGCAGGTAATATTATTTTGATATTGTATTTCGGATTAGCAGAAATCTTTTTTAAAATATCCTTAACGTAATTTGTTCCCTTGAAGTTAACTTTAGTGCTTGATGGACAAAATAAAATTACAACTTCATTTTTTTCTGTTTGCGATGTTTTAGTTTCATTCAATTCAAAAATGAATTTTTCTAAATCAAGCATTACCGGAAAATATGCGGCAGTCGGAATAAGCTCCAGCAAATCCGGGGTTGATACAAGGATACTATCAGCAAACTTTTCAGCATCCCTGATTAATTTTTTTTGCCAGGGCTCCGATTTTGGATAATCATCTTGCCCTTCCAAAAACTTTAAAATGTTTTTTTCTTTCCAGTTAAGATATTCGTTGCTACGGATATCTGAACCAACAAAGTGCATTATCACCCTTTTACCAAATAGTTTATAAGTCGCAAGTTCAAATCGCCTTAGTTTTCGGGTCAAAATAGTTTCGCCGGAAAGGAAGTGGAAAATATCATAGCGAAATAAACTAAAAATAAAAAACCCGAAACAATATAAGTATATTAATAAAGGATGCGTTTTATCTATCGGGCAGGTATAAGTATAGTTGGTTTTATAATGCTCTTCTGGAAGCACGTATTTTGAAAACGATTCGGCTTTAAGTTTATCTGATAAATTTTCATCAATAAATTTAGTGTAAAGCTCTATTCTGTAACCAATATCTACTGCACCGAATAAAATTCTTTTCTTTCGTTTCATTTAATATGGACTCTCAGGATATTTCTCACCGGGTAAAATTAGATAATAATTATGTAACTTTACCTGATGAAATTAAACCTCCTCTCCCTTTTCCTTCTCCTCTCCATAATTATTACTTCCTGCAACACATCGAACAAAGTAGTTTCCTCATCCTTTATTCAAAAGAGAAAATATACAAAGGGTTATCATTTTGATTTATTGGCTAAGAATCAGAAACGAACGAAATCGGTTGCTGATAATCATCAAGCATTGGCAAAACAAATCATCCCTGTAAAGAAAAAAGAAATTGGTTCTTGGGAGGAAAATAGAAAAGCACCAGTTATTTTGAATTCTAATTCAGGAACTTATCAGGATTTTAGCGCATCTCTAGAAATCGGAATGATAATCATCCAGCAAAAGAAAAATGTTTTGGCTGATGGGAATTTTATCCAACCAAAAGATAGTTCCAATGAAAAACCTGATGATAAATCAAATAATATTGCCTTTATTGGATTTCTGCTAAGTTTTATAGGATTGATTTTTATAGTTATCATGTTTTTAATTGCAGTTCAACTTATTGATTTTTTGCCGCTTGCATTCTTGCAATTTTTGCTGGAGGTATTTTTGGTTGGATTGGAAGAAAACAAATAAAGAAAGACCCTTCAAAATATGACGATGAAAACCTATCGATGGCAAATTTTAGCATTATAATTGCCTCTCTTTTAATTTTAGGCATATTCTTTTATTTATTATTCTTTTTATTATTCATTAATGGGAATGGTCCATAAATCTCTCCAAAAATTATTATCCCCATTCCTATCAAAACTAATAGTATCTTTGCCAAGTTGAATGTAAGTAAAACCATCATCGAGCAAATAAATGATTTAAGCTAAATCAGCGGCAACAATAACAGCACGAAATATACAAAGTATAAACCATGATTAACCTCAACGCGCTGATTAAGTTCTATTCCTCATCTTCATATCCCGACTATTCCAATGATTCTTTATGTGTTGCAGATACTTATCTCCGATATATAGATACTTATCTCCATGCCGAAGATACTTATTTATGCTGTATAAATACTTATCTACAAGTTATGAATACTTATCTGCAGTCCGGAAATACTTATCTATTGTTTGTAGATAATTATCTGCTAGTTATAGATAAGTATCTATGGCTCGTAAATGTTTATAGGAGTGATTCAGGAGCATCAATCATCAACCCTAAATAGAATAATAAATAACTAAATAATGATTAATTCACCCAAGAAACTAACACGGTATTTACGAAACAGGAAGGGCATAAATAAGCTGTCTAACAGTGAAATACGACTAATTATTCTGATTGTGTTTCCGATAAAGGATGCCGACCTGGATGGATATTTTAACAATGCGCGAGCGTATCTGACGACGGCATCTGTTCAAACCCGGCTTCATGTGGATGCTGATAAATTTGCCACGCTTAATGGATTAATGGGTGGTGATCGTACTTTTACCGCAAGTCCTCCGAACACAAACGGAACGCCAGATAGCTGGAATTATGTCTATCCGCTCGAAAAAAGCAAAGCTACCTTTACACATCCTTTAAAAACATGGAAAGATAAGCTGGCGGTAAAAATTAAAGCGGCTTTTATGGATATATTTTCTGATATTCCTGATAGCGCAATTAAACAGGTGGACACCGATAATTTATTTATCAAGCCGAAAAGCCAACGTAAAAAACGCACCAATACTCCCACCCAAATTACTGAAAAAGCTTATCCCATGCTGATTCCGCTTGGTGGCGGGCAAATGCGGGTTCTTACTCACAAAGAGAAAAAATCAAAAAGAGGTGCGAAACTGAACAGAAGAGTGGAAATTGAAATCATCTGGATACTCGTGGAACGGAATGATAAGATAACGGTTTTGCCAAGCGATTGCCCGAATAAACAGGTAATCAGCACTGCGAATTTCGTTTTGAATCTTGGTGCAGAAGCAGGCGGGATGCGGTTGGTGCTCTTTGCCCGATGGATTTATGTGAAACACCCGAAACAATCTGGCGGGTTTGGCACAGGAGCAAATAATATAGTTACTTAATCAATCTGTTTTAGTATTTTTGCAGCAAATAAAAAATATATGAAACCACTAGTAGGAATAATAATGGGCAGCAAATCTGATTTCAAACTGATGTCGGATGCAGCCGTGATTTTAGAACAGTTCGAGATACCTTTTGAGATAAGCGTAATCTCAGCTCATCGCACGCCACATGAAGCATTGAAATATGCCGAAGAAGCTGTTGGCAGAGGATTGAAAGTGATAATTGCCGGAGCAGGAGGAGCGGCGCATCTGGCAGGAGTTATTGCCGCACTTACTCCGCTTCCGATAATTGCTGTGCCAATAAAATCATCTAATTCAATCGATGGCTGGGATTCAATTCTCTCCATGCTGATGATGCCAAGCGGTGTTCCGGTAGCCACCGTTGCCCTTGATGGAGCTACGAATGCAGGGATACTTGCAGCACAAATTATCGGCACAAGTGATGCCGCTATCCAAAAGAAAATAGTTGATTACAAAGAAAAATTTAAGGGAAAGATTGCCTCTGCAAATGAAGAAATAAAGAAGGAATCTGCTTTTAAATTTATGGTTAAATAAAAAGATTCAACACTAAGGCACTAAGAACACAAAGAAACACTAAGGATTATTTTTCTTAGTGTTTCTTTGTGTTCTTAGTGCCTTAGTGGTAAAATTCAGGCTTTATAAAACTTATAGAATTGCTTCTTAGCGATTTCTGCCATCATTATATATCCGCAAACAATGGCGAGAACAATGAAAAGGAATTTTATAGGTAGCGGAACAAACCCGAATAAAGTTCCGAGCGGAGTATATGGCAAAATGAAAGTGGTGACTACAATTGCCAATGTTGCTATGAGCAATGCCTTACCTGGTTTGCTGCGATAGAAGGGCTTTCGGGTTCTCACCACCAAAACAATTATGGCTGCCGATACAACGGATTCGAGGAACCACCCTGTTTGAAATTCCTTCTCCGGAGCTTTTAAAATTAATATCAGAACTCCGAAAGTTATATAATCAAATATGGAACTGATGGCTCCGAAAACAATCATAAAGTTTCGGATGAATTTGATATCCCACTTGCGCGGTTTCTGGATTGCTTCGATGTCCACACTATCTGTTGCAATTGTCATTTCAGGGAAATCTGTTAGGAGATTAGTGAGAAGAATTTGTTTTGGTAATAATGGGAGAAAGTTGAGAAATAATGATGCGCCTGCCATACTGAACATATTCCCGAAATTGGCGCTCGTTGCCATAAAAATATATTTCATCGTATTTGCAAAAGTTGTTCGCCCTTCCTTTACGCCTTTTATTAATACACCCAAATCTTTTTCCATTAATACAATATCGGCGGCTTCCTTAGCCACGTCAACGGCATCATCAACCGAAATACCCACGTCTGCCGCATGAAGCGCAGGGGCATCGTTAATTCCATCGCCCATATATCCAACCACATTTCCACACTTTTTAAGGGCGCGGATTATCTGCTCCTTTTGATTGGGTTCAACTTCAGCAAAAATATCTATGTTGTTAATCCGCATGGCTAATGCAGAATCGCTTATCTTCCGAAGTTCACCACCAGTAAGTATCTGTGGATTAACCATCCCGATTTGTTTGGCTACACTCATCGCCACCAAGGGGTTATCACCTGTAATAACTTTCATGGAAATGCCTAAGTTCTTGAGGTTTTTAATGGTATCCATAATGCCTTCTTTCGGTGGATCAAACAGGGTAAGGAACCCAAGAAAAATCATTCCGGTTTCTTTCGATTTATCAATTATAGATTCACTGCCCATGTCCTTATAAGCAAGCCCAAGTGTCCGGAATCCTTGGCTGCTATAGTCCTCAAAACTCTTTTGAATCTTATCCTTGACCGAGGCAATAGGAACAATAGTTCCATCAGAGTTCTCAGCAGAGGTACAAACTTCAATGATATTATTCAAAGCTCCCTTCGAAATAAGTATGTTTTTAGAATCTTTAGTAACAAGGATGCTCAATCTTTTGCGGATGAAATCATAAGGAACTTCATCAATCTTTTTGTAAGATGAAATATCAACTTTCTTAAAGTTTCTGATAGCTTCATCAATTGGATTTACAAAGCCTGATTCTAAGGTTGAATTAAGATATGCATATAGATAAACCTTATCGCTTTCCTTGTCATCAATAGTGTTTGCAGCTTTAAATGTAACAACTCCAGCGGTAATGGTTCCTGTTTTATCGGAACAAAAAACATTCATACTGCCGAAGTTTTCTATTGATGATAATCGCTTGACGATAACCTTTTCCTGAGCCATCTTCTTTGCTCCATGAGAAAGATTTATGGAGATGATTGCAGGCAATAATTGAGGCGTCAGTCCAACAGCAAGCGCAAGAGAAAAAAGAAATGAATCAAGGACAGGCTTATGAAGGAGAACATTGGTGGCAAAAATAACAACCACTAAAATCATCGTAACCTCCATCAATAAATAACCGAATCGTTTAATGCCTCTCTCAAAATCCGTCAAAGGAGGAGCGGACTTTAACCTATCGGAAATCTTCCCGAATTCAGTATTTAATCCTGTTGAAACGATTACCGCTTTTGCCGTTCCGCTCACCACATGAGTCCCCATAAAAAGCATGTTATCACGATGACTGATTTGGGCATCAACAGGAGTTACTCCGGCTTTCTTTTCAGCAGGAAATGTTTCACCGGTCAGCGATGCCTCATCAACAAAAAGATCCTTCGATTCGATTATTAAACCATCGGCAGGGATAGCATCTCCGGCATTAAGAATTACAATATCGCCAGGCACAACTTCTTCAGTAGGTATCTGTATTTGCTTACCATCTCTCAACACGTCAGCTTTTATTTGAACGATGGCTAATAGTTTCTGAATGGCATCCGACGCCCCCTTTTCCTGCCAGAAACCAAGCAACCCGCTTGCAAGGACTATGGCAAGAATAATGATGGCATCAGTTGGGTCGCTTAATGAAAACGAAAGGATGCAAGCGATGAGCAGTATAATAATAATAGGACTTTTGAATTGATTTATCAGCAGCATGAAAGGAGTTGTCCCGCCCTTGGATTTGAGGGTATTTGCTCCATAGCTCCTCAATCTTGACGCTGCTTCTGATCCGCTCAAGCCATTAGATGTAACATTGAGTGTCTTTAGCACGTCTTCAGTTGGAAGACTCCAGAAATTTGGAATGTTTGTATTCATGTATTGTAATTTGTGGGTACAAAGTTAGGGAATAAATGAGGACGAATAACGTTAATAGGTCTGGATAAGATTATTCTGAATCGATAATTGGTTTCAAAAATATCTATAACTATTCACTTTTCGCTCCTATTTAATTCCTAACTTTGCCCTCTTATTTTCATTTTATGATTACCTACGACCCCAAAGAATTAAAAACAAGTCATCTTCACAGCATCCTTTTATATAGTGTTGCGCCACGTCCGATAGCGTTTGCGAGCACTATTGATAAGGATGGGAATCCCAATCTTAGTCCATTTAGTTTCTTTAATTGTTTTGGCTCTCATCCACCTATTTTAATCTTTTCTCCTGCCCGTAGAGTGCGTGATAACACTACAAAGCATACGTTACAAAATGTTTTTGAAACAGATGAAGTGGTGATAAATGTGGTGAATTATGCCATTGTTCAACAAGCATCATTGGCAAGTGTGGAATATCCAAAGGGGGTGAATGAGTTTGTAAAAGCAGGGTTTACGCCTATAGAATCTGTAAAAGTAAAGCCATTCAGAGTAAAAGAATCACCTGTTCAGATGGAATGTAAAGTAAAACAAGTGATAGAAACAGGGCAAGAAGGTGGTGCCGGAAACCTGATTATATGTGAAGCTGTGTTGATTCATGTCAATGAAAATATCATGGATGCTGATGGACATATTGATCAGCAAAAAATTGATTTGGTAGCTCGGATGGGAGGAGATTGGTATTGCCGTGCATCAGGAAATGCTTTGTTTAAAGTGGAGAAACCCAATACAAAAATCGGTATCGGCATCGATTCAATTCCTGCATCAATAAGGAATAGTCATATCCTCACCGGCAATAATCTCGGGCAATTGGGAAATGTGGAAGAATTGCCTTCAAAAGCAGCTATTGAAGCATTTAAAACCGAGGATAAGATTGTAAATATCCTCGAAGATATAACTTATGATAAGCAAAGAAAGGAGACGGAAATTCATCTCCTGGCAAAGAATTTTCTGGATAAAGGATGCGTGATAGATGGATGGAAAACTTTGCTGGCGATAAACGATTAGCAGTTTCGGGAGTCTGATTAAGAAATTGTTAAGTAAAAATAATTAACCCCTGATAAGGAAATTTTAAGTAATTTTGACAAAAGAGTTTTTATGGATATTGAAATAAAGAAAAAGGGTGTTTACAGATTTGTAGAAGAGGGCGAAGGACCTGTACTGATACTTTTGCATGGCTTGTTTGGTGCATTAAGTAATTGGAAAGAAGTGCTGGAGAAATTCAGCGGAAAATATAAGGTTGTTATCCCTTTAATGCCGATTTATGACATGCCACTTTTGCTTACCAATGTATCTACTCTCTCTTTGTTTATAGGCAGGTTCATCAAGTATCGTAGATATAAAAATTATACTTTAATAGGCAATTCATTAGGCGGACATGTGGCTTTGGTTTATGTAACAAAGCATTCCAAGAATGTCCATCGGTTGGTGTTGACGGGCAGTTCGGGCTTATATGAAAATGCGATGGGCGGCACCTTTCCTCGTCGTGAGGATTATGAATATATAAAAGCAAAGGTTGCAGGCACCTTTTATGACCCGAATAATGCAACAAAAGAGTTGGTTGATGAAGTATTTGAGATAGTAAATAACCGCGGGAAACTGATAAGGATTTTATCATTAGCGAAGTCAGCAATCCGACATAATATGAGCGATGAATTGAAGACCATCCAAGTTCCTACCTGTTTGATTTGGGGCAAAAATGATACAGTTACACCTCCCGAAGTAGCAGAAGATTTTCATGCCTTGCTTCCCCATAACGAGCTCTTCTGGATTGATAAATGCGGTCATGCAGCAATGATGGAACAACCACAAGAGTTCAATCAGATACTTTATGATTGGCTGGAGAAACAATACCCTTGATTAATTAGGAATTAGGAATTAGGAATTAGGAGTCCATAATACTGGAAAGACTCTTTTTCTTGTTCATAAGAAATCATGAAAATACTTTCTGTTAAATTTATTAAGAGTAGCAAGACCATTGAAGATTGTCCTGTTTCGATACTCCCTGAATATGCTTTTGCAGGTCGTTCTAATGTCGGGAAATCATCATTGATAAATATGCTGTTGGGCAATAAAAAGATAGCTAAAACATCTTCTACGCCTGGTAAAACACAATTATTAAATCATTTTTTGGTCAATGATGAATGGTATCTCTGCGACTTACCTGGTTATGGTTACGCTAAATCATCAAAAAAAGATAAAACAGAATGGGGAGAGATGTCGAAACAATATGTTTTGAAGAGAGAAAACCTCACAGGTGTTTTTGCTTTGATAGATTCCCGATTGCCGCCACAACAGAATGATTTGGGCTTCCTGAGATGGATTGGAACGCATGGTATTCCATTTGTAATTGTGTTCACAAAAGTTGATAAACTCACCCGTTCACAATTGGAAACGAATATCAACAATTACAAGAAAACTTTGCTTGAAGATTGGGAAGAATTGCCATTGATATTTCTAACTTCTTCCGATGAAGGAAAAGGAAAAAAGGAATTGTTAGACTTCATCAAAAAGACTAACGACGAAGTGAAAAAGGCAGAGGTTTAACAAGTTCATTTCTATTAATTGATGATAATATTTGAGAAGATTGAAGCGCTGAATAATCATCTTGATAAATTACGACAAGATGGATTCAAGATAGGCTTTATTCCTACAATGGGGGCTTTACATAAAGGACATCTATCCCTTATAGACAGGGCAAAACATGATAATGCGATTACAGTTTGCAGCATCTTTGTAAACCCCACTCAATTCACAAATCAAAATGATTTATTAAATTATCCAAGAACAATTGAAGCTGATATTAAACTCCTTGAAAGCGCTGATTGTGATATATTATTTTACCCTGATGTGAAAGAGATTTATCCCAAACCGGTAAACACTTTCTTCAACTTTGGTTTCCTAGAAGATGTAATGGAAGGCAAGTATAGAAAGGGTCATTTCAATGGAATGGCAATTGTTGTAAACAGATTATTTGAGATAGTAAAACCTGATTTTGCTTATTTTGGTGAGAAAGATTATCAGCAATTGGTTTTTGTTAAAATGCTGGTGAGGATGATGGAGCTTCCTATACAAATAATTGGATGTCCAATCATCAGAGAAAGTGATGGATTGGCAATGAGTTCAAGGAATGTGCATTTATCTCCACAAGGAAAAAAGGACGCATTAATTATCTCTCAAACATTGTTTAAAGCAAGAAAATTGGTTAAAACAATGTCAGTTGATGAGTTGAAATCCTATTCAATCAATAACCTGAAAAGTAATCCTGCAGTAGATTTAGAATACTTTGAAATAGCAGAAAGTAATTATCTTAAACCAATAAAAACATGGGAAGATAATTCATCAATCAGGGCTTTCATCGCTTTAAAGATTGGCTCTACAAGGCTGATTGATAATATTGAATTGATTTGAAAGAGATTGAGTACACCAATCCCTAATCCTTAATCCTCAATCCCTTTTTCCTTATCTTTGCGCAATTAAATATTAAAAAATAATTATGAGTAATTTTATTGAAGAGTTGAAGTGGCGAGGAATGATTCAGGATATTATGCCTGGTACCGAAGAGCAATTGAAAAAGGAGATGACCGCCGGATATGTTGGTTTCGATCCTACTTCCGATTCACTTCACATTGGGAATCTCGTTCCTATTATGATGTTGAAACACCTTCAGCTTGCAGGTCATAAACCAATTGTTTTGGTTGGTGGTGCTACGGGAATGATTGGGGATCCATCAGGAAAGTCCGAAGAGAGAAATCTATTGTCTGAAGAGATTCTTAGATATAATGAAGGTTGTATAAAAGTTCAATTAGGGAAATTTTTGGATTATGATTGCGGAGCTAATTCAGCCGAGATGGTAAATAATTACGATTGGTTCAAAGGCATGTTTGTTCTTGATTTCTTTCGAGATATCGGAAAACACCTAACTGTAAATTATATGATGGCAAAAGATTCTGTTCGGAAACGATTGGAAACGGGAATTTCCTTCACGGAATTTGCATATCAATTGATTCAGGGCTATGATTTTTATTGGCTTAATAAAAACAAAAACTGCAAAATTCAAATGGGTGCCTCCGACCAATGGGGAAATATTGTTACAGGTACAGAATTGATTCGCAGAAAGGATGGCGGCGAGGCTTTTGCATTAACTTGTCCGCTGATTACTAAAGCCGATGGAAGCAAGTTTGGGAAGTCAGAGTCGGGGAATATCTGGCTTGATCCAAAGAAAACTTCTCCCTATCAGTTTTATCAGTTTTGGTTGAATGCTTCGGATGAAGATGCAGGAAAATACATCCGAATATTTACATTTTTATCAAAAGATGAAATTGAGGCTTTGGAAAATAAACATAAAGAAGCTCCCCATCTTCGAGTCTTACAAAAGGAATTGGCAAAGGATGTTACAATTCGAGTTCATTCGGAAAGTGATTATAATAATGCAATCATAGCTTCTGAAATATTATTTGGAAGTGGAACGGCGGATTCATTGAAAAGTTTACCAGAGGATTATCTCCTTTCTGTTTTCGATGGAGTTCCAAGATTTATTGTTAATCGTAAAGATATGATAGAAGGAATTCCGGTCATTGATTTCGTTGCAGAAAAGACTACTATTTTTCCATCTAAGGGGGATGCAAGAAAAATGATTCAAGGTGGAGGAGTTTCAATTAATAAAATAAAAGTTGAGAGTATTGAGAAGATGATTTCATCTGAAGACCTTTTGAAAGATACTTATATCATCGTGCAAAAGGGGAAGAAGAATTATTTTCTCATTACGGTTTCGTGAGAGAATCATAAATAGATTATTATGAAAGAACTTGCAATCGGGATTGATATTGGCGGAACAAATACCGTTATCGGTTTGGTTGATAAAGTTGGAAACTGTCTTTCTGCTTTTCGCTTTTCTACAACTGATTATCCTGATATAAATGGCTATGTAGATGAACTTTGTAATCAAATAAAAAATCTCCACTCCCTTTCTTATCCTTCAGTGAATATTATAAATCAAGTTAAAGGAATTGGAATTGGTGCTCCCAATGGAAATCATTATCGTGGAACGATTGAGTATGCTCCAAATTTAGTTTGGAAAGGAATTATTCCTCTTGCAAAAATGGTTTCTGACAATTTGAAAGTTCCTGTTCAATTAACCAATGATGCAAAGGCAGCAGCAATAGGTGAAATGATTTTTGGAGGCGCGAAAGGGATGAAGGACTTCATCGAGATAACCATTGGAACAGGTCTTGGCAGCGGTGTTGTTGCAAATGGTGAATTGATATATGGTAATGATGGATTAGCTGGTGAATTGGGTCATGTCAACGTTGTTAGAAATGGAAGGCCCTGTGGTTGTGGAAGAAACGGTTGCCTTGAATCGTATGTTTCTAAACGTGGAGTTATTGAGACTTATAATGAATTCAGAAAAGCAGTGAATGAAAATTCAATTGAAGATATTACTCCTCCACAAATTGTAGAATTAGCAAGAAAGGGGAATGCGATTGCAATGAAAACTTATGATGAAACAGGTAGAATACTTGGGCAATTCTTTGCTGATGCAGTTTGTTTTTTGGAGCCGGAAGCCATCTTTATCTTTGGTGGAATTGCACAGGCAGGAGATTTATTATTAATCCCAACAAAACATTACATGGAAACAAACATGCACCATATTTATCGAGGAAAGGTGAAGATTCTTCTCTCTTCTCTTCCCGGCGATACTGCGGCAATCCTTGGTGCTGCTGCTATGATTTGGAAAATGATTTAAACCATGAAAAGATATTTATTATTTATTATTTGCTATTTATTATTTGCAGGTAATTTATTAGCTCAAGAAAATCTGACCGATTATGTAAATCCCTTTATTGGCACAGGCGGTCATGGACATACTTATCCCGGGGCGGTTCTTCCTTTCGGGATGGTACAATTAAGTCCTGATACACGTTTGGATGGGTGGGATGGGTGTTCCGGGTATCATTATTCGGATAGTGCTATCTATGGATTTAGTCACACTCATTTAAGCGGGACGGGATGCTCTGATTTTGGAGATATTCTTTTTATGCCTACTGTTGGTGATTTTAGTTTTTATAATGGAAAAGGTCCTGAGAAAGAGATCTTTTCTCCTTTCTCAAAAAAGAATGAAATTGCAAAGCCAGGTTATTATAAAGTTAAATTGGATAATGGCGGAATCATTGCGGAACTCACGGCAACCGAACGTGCAGGTATGCATCGTTACATCTTTCCAAAATCAGACAGGCAAAATATTATCATTGATCTGGAACATCGGGATGAAGTAATTGAATCATCGATAAAAATAATTAATGACCATGAGATTGAAGGAATGCGTCGTTCAAAAGCATGGGCAAAAGACCAGTATGTTTATTTCGTTGCGCAGTTCTCAAAGCCATTTACGAATCATATTATCCACACAAAAGATAAAGGTGATTATAATGGAATTACAGAACTTAACTGGAAGAATATTAAAACGGCATTGTTGTTTAATAATGCAGATACAATAGTTGTTAGAGTTGGAATTTCTGCGGTTAGCTGTGATGGCGCAAGACGCAATCTTGAAACAGAGATAAAAAGTTTCGACTTTGATTATTATCACAACCAGGCAACAAAGGCTTGGAATAAGGAACTCTCTAAAATCATTGTTAAATCAAAGGATAGGGATAAAATGATTGTCTTTTATTCTTCTTTATATCATACAATGTTGGCTCCGAATATCTATTCTGATGTGGATGGAAGTTATCGGGGAATGGATTTGAAGATTCATCATGCAGAGGATGGACTTATTTATAATGTCTTCTCTTTGTGGGATACTTATCGGGCAGCGCATCCATTATATACCATCATTGAACCAACAAGAACCAATGATTTTATTTATACTTTCCTTAAGTGTAATGAAGAAAGTGGACGATTGCCTGTTTGGGAATTAGCTGCCAATGAAACCGATTGCATGATTGGGTATCATTCTGTATCGGTAATTTATGATGCTTATCAAAAAGGTATTCGAGGTTATGATGCAAACAAGGCTCTTGAGGCTATGCTCAAGACATCTAATGAAAATCATTTTGGTTTAAAAGCTTATAAGGAACTTGGATATATTCCTTCTGATTCTGCGGGAGAATCTGTTTCAAGGACTTTGGAATATGCTTACGATGATTGGTGTATTGCGCAGATGGCGCAACAATTGAAAAAGGATTCATTGTATAAAATCTATATTCATCGGGCACAATATTGGAAGAATATATTTGATAATAAAAACAATTTCTTTCGGGCGAAGAAGAATGGTAGTTTCAAAGAGCCTTTCGATCCATTTGAAGTTAATTTTGATTTAACAGAAGCTAATACTTGGCAATATAATTTTTATGTTCCGCAAGATATTACGGGATTGATGAAGGTCATGGGTGGGAAGGAAAAGTTTGTCACCAAGTTGGATGAAATGTTTACGGCGCAAGCTAAAACTACTGGCAGAGAACAGCCTGATATTTCAGGAATGATAGGGCAATACGCTCATGGAAATGAACCGAGTCATCACATGGCATACTTGTATAATTATGCAGGGCAACCCTGGAAGGCACAGGAGCGTGTTCATGAGATTCTAACTACGCTTTATCGAAATGATCCTGATGGTTTATGTGGCAATGAAGACTGCGGACAGATGTCGGCATGGTATGTTTTGAGTGCAATGGGATTCTATCCTGTTTGTCCGGGTAGTGGGGATTATGCTATCGGAACGCCGTTGTTTGATACTGTTATCATCAACAAAGAAAAAGGAAAACCTTTTGTAATTATCGCACCAAAGAAATCAGAAAAGGACTATTATATTCAATCAGCAACTTATCAGAACAAGGAATATCAAAAAAATTATATCACTCAAAAAATGATTGATCAAGGTGGAACAGTTTCATTTGTTATGGGTGAAGACCCTTGGAATAAATGGGGTAGTTCCGATTCCATACTCATCAAAACTTCCATAGACAGTGACCTCATTGCTCCTGAACCTTACATCAAATATGTTTCGAAAACATTTACTGATACCATGACTTTGGCTATTGATGATATCGAACCTTATGAACTATTTTATTATTTAATAAATAAACCAGGACAACATGCTCCTCAAAAGATTAAAATTTACAAGCATCCGATTGCAATTACTGAATCTTCGGATGTGGAAATCCATTCTGTGAAGGGGAATTTATGTAAGACTGTTTATGCAAAATATATTAAGATTCCTAAAGGTCGAACGATTAAATTGCAGAGTAAATATTCTCCACAGTATGCTGCTGGTGGTGATAATGCTTTGATTGATCATATAAGAGGAGGAAAAGATTTTCATACAGGTGAATGGCAAGGTTATGAAGGTCAGGATTTTGATGCGATTGTTGATTTGGGTGAAGTGAAGGATATTCATAAACTTGGATTGGGATGTTTGCAGGATATTGGGTCATGGATATGGTATCCAACGCAGGTTGTGTTTGAGATTTCGGAGGATGGGATTAATTATACTGTTGCAAGCACTACGGAAAACCGGGTATCGGTTAAGGATGATAAACCTCAGATTAAAGATTTTACAGAGGATTATGATGTTATGGATTACACAAATACGTTTCATATCAATAATTTTCCTAAAGCCCGATATCTTAAAGTTCATGCAAAGAGCATGGGAACAATTCCTGAATGGCATGAAGGCAAAGGTGGCAAATCGTGGTTGTTTATTGATGAGATAATCATCGAATAAGCATCACCCAAAAAAAGAAAAGCCCTCCCATTTCTGAGAAGGCTTTTTATTATGTGTGAAAGGATATCTTTAGTAACTGAATACCTGGCTTCCGTTTGCATTTGTAGTTGACCAGGTAACTTTAAATCCGTATCCGCAAGTTCCAGATACGGGATTCCCTGACGTATCAACTCCAAGAGTTAGTGTATAAGTATTGCCATTCAAATGAAGAGTCAAGGTACCTGAATTTGGTCTCCAGAAACCACAATAGGAATTTGAAGTCCATTGAGAAGAATAACTCAAAGTAAATGGTTGTCCATAACGGTTGGTTCCCCAAGTATCGGTAGTGGTGTAACCATTAACTGTTGTATCACCGTTAGCAGTAAAATTGAGATATGGATAAGGAACATGAAGCGGATTTGAGTTAGCTTGGAACCAATCCCATTGAGTAAGTCTGGCGCTATTCCATGTAGCTGTTTGGGTGCCATCGAATGTGACCTGGATAGCATTTGCACGTTCACGATATTTTAAAGAAGCTAGACTTAACCAAAAAAGAGGATTGTTACCATTAATGTTGGTAAGGGTTTTAGAACCATTAAATTCAATAGTATGATTGGTTGCCTGATAAGTAATCTTATAATGAACATAGGTAATTGTTAGAATTGCACCTGTATCTGCCCAATTATTTCCATGAGATAAATGAACTATGATTGAACCGCTTCTTGTGCGAGATGGACTGAAACAGGAGGTAGTGCCATCGAAATTAAAAGTTATTGTTTTGGTGGTTAATGCTTGTGATGTGTCTATAGTTGCACCACATAACCAGTCTGATTGGATACCTGACATCCTGCCACCAAGACGTGTGCTGCCGCTAATGTTGCCATTGATGCCTTGGTCCGCATCGTCTGATTCGCTTCTGTAATTATTAGCATCGGTGTTATGTTGTTGAACCTGCGCATCAAGAGTTGGGTTTGCAGTAGTATTCTTTTTGCATGATACTACAAAGGCAAGAACTGATAATCCTGCCACGATTAATAGGGAATAAATCTGCTTCTTCATTTTTATTATTTAAATTTTTATTATTATTTTGCTGCAAAGGTATAAAATTTCCTGAAACTACGCAATGATATTCACGAAACTTAACATTGAATTTACAAGAATAATGCCGAAACCTTAGTTCAAATCTACTTTATAAGTATAGGTTACTTTCTCTTTTGGTTTTTCGGTTGTTTTCTCTGTTTTCTTTTCAGTGTAGTTATACTTTACTCCACCTTGTGCCGGGAGTTTAATTTCTTTCAATTTAAAATGAATGTTTATTGATTGATGAAAGGTAGCTTTCATATTGCGGAGCTTAACAGGCTCAAACTTCAGGAGTTTTACAATCCGGATTGCTTCCTCATCGCAGCCATGACCTAATCCTTTCTCCACATGAGATTGAATCACTTTGCCATCCATATTAATATCAACCTTAACTACCACATAGCCTTCTATCTTCTTTTCAAAAGCTTCTTTAGGGTACTTTAATTCTCCTTTAATAAACTCATCCATGGCTTTATTGCCACCGGGATAATAGGTTTTATTAAGGAAACTCTCTGGCTTTTTAGACTTTTTCATGGATGCAAAATTAGGCAAAAAAGTGAAGAGAGAAGAACTAAGAGTGAAGAGTTGAACCCATTCTTCACTCTTAGTTCTTCTCTCTTCACTAATTTATAGCTATCTTTGCAGCCCGAATCAATACAACGCAAGATGATTTATATAACAAGAAAAGCAACCTTCAGCGCCGCTCATAAACTGGAACGAAAGGAATGGAGTGCAGACAAGAACAAGGAAGTCTTTGGCAAATGTTCCAACGAAAACTGGCATGGACATAACTATACCATATATGTTACTGTGAAGGGCGAAGTTAATCCTGAGACGGGCTTTGTAATTAATTTAACTCACGTAAGCGAGATATTGGATAGAAAAGTAATTCATAAAGTTGACCATAAGAACCTTAACCTTGATGTGGATTTTATGAAAGATAAACTCCCTTCTACTGAAAACTTTGCTATTTCTATCTGGAATGAGATTGAAAAGGAAATCAAGGATGCAGGTGGCACATTACATTGTGTTAAAGTTCAGGAGACGGAGAAGAATTATGTTGAATATTTTGGTAAATAATCAATAACAAAAATGAAATCAGAAGATATGCACGAGGAATTTGAAATGGATGGTTATACCAAGATAGATAAGTATAATCCCGAAACGGTGGCGAGCATCGCTTCCAAATATAAAGACATTATAAAAGTCCTCGGCGAAGACCCTGAAAGAGAGGGATTAGTTAAAACCCCTGAAAGAGTTGCCAAAGCATTGCAATTCCTCACGCATGGTTATGATTTAGACCCTGCCCAGATTCTTAAAAGCGCTATGTTTAAAGAGCCTTATAAACAAATGGTTTTGATAAAGGATATAGAGGTATATTCCTTATGTGAGCACCACATGCTGCCCTTCTTTGGTAAGGCACATGTAGCTTATATCCCTAATGGTTGTGTAGTTGGATTGAGCAAAATACCCCGCGTAGTAGATGCTTTTGCAAGAAGATTGCAAGTTCAGGAACGATTGACTACGGACATCAGAGATTGCATTCAGGATACTATGAATCCAATGGGCGTGGCAGTAGTTATAGAGGCAAAACACATGTGCATGGTAATGCGGGGCATCCAGAAACAGAATTCAGTAGCCACAACGTCTGCCTTTACAGGTGAATTCCTGACAAATGAGAAGACCAGGGCTGAATTTATTCAACTAATATCTGCCAAATTGACATAACAAATAAATTTTGTAACTTTGGCACTCGATTTGACGATAAAAACAATTAAAAACTAAATAAAAATGGACGAAAAAATTTATGAACCCCAGGTGATAGGGAGCCAGGATATAGCTGGCACAAAATCCAAAACATTCTTAGCAAACGTATTCTCCTGGATGGGAGTTGCCCTTGCTATCACAGCAGTTGTTTCCTACCTCTTCGGGACAAACGACAGCTACATGAGTTTATTAATCAATGAAGAAGGAAGAGGATTGAGCGGCTTGGGATATCTCGTAATGTTTGCCCCTCTCGGCTTTGTTCTCGCCATGAGTTTGGGCTGGCAGAAATGGTCTTCCACCGTTATATTAGTGCTGTTTTTAATCTATTCGGTGGTGATGGGGATGAGTTTAAGTTTCATCTTCAAGGTTTATGCTCATAGTGCAATTTATTCCACATTCGGCATATCGGCAGGGATGTTTGGAGTAATGGCATTGTTGGGTTATACCACCAAAACAGACCTTACTAAATTAGGAAGTCTCCTGATAATGGCATTGATAGGGATGGTAATTGCGATGATTGTAAACATGTTTATCGGAAGCGAACAGATGGATTACATCATTAGTTTCATCGGGGTGATTGTATTCACAGGATTGACGGCTTATGATACCCAAAAACTGAAAAACATGGGCGAACAAGTAGAGGTTGGCACCGATACCACTGCCAAACTGGCAATGATGGGTGCATTAAATCTGTATCTCGATTTCATCAACTTGTTCCTGTTCTTACTTCGGATATTCGGAGGAAGGAAGTAAAAGATTGATGACAGATGATTGATGATTACCAGGCAATCATCCATCGACAATCAACAATCATAAATAAAAAAGACCGCCAGTGATGACGGTCTTTTTTTATTCCTTTTAGTTTATTCATTCCTATTTGGCATGGGAAATGCAATAAACATGATTATGATATAATAAATCTATCCTGAATTCTGTTTTACATTTATAAAACCACTCCCATGAACATACTTATCAAATCAACTGCCGTAGGTCTTGTTATCATTACAATTTCTTGTCAGAATAACGGGACTTCTGATAATCAGCAAAGCAATATTAAACCTGGTTCATCAGACGTTACTAACAAGGATAATCTGATTAATAAACAGGAGGACATTATTAAGCAGGATAGCAATAATAATGTTATTGTCACCACTGATAATTCAAAATCGGTGACCAATAAAAAGGATGATACATCATCTTTTTCTCATAGATTATTTGATAAATTGATGCAGCAGAAGAGCATCGTTAATACTTCTGTTATTGATACCAATAACGCCTCTTCTATTACTGATACTATCTCGGTTTTGAATCAAAGGAAGGTGGAAACATTTACTATTTCCACGGCTAAGGATACTGTTATCATCGGAACAAAGGGCGTGATGGTTTATATTCCTGACAATGCTTTCGATACTAAGGATAGCGAGAAGGTGGTTATCAAAATGGAGGAATATGTTGACCTATCTGATATGTTGCTGGCAAAGATGACCACCACTTCGAACGGGCAGCTATTGGAAACAGGTGGCATGATTAATATTAAAGCCACCGCGAATGATAAAGAACTCGCTCTGAAACCTGGTAAAAGCATTGTGGTTCATCTTCCAAAGAAAAAATATGGCATTAAAACAGTTGCTCATCAACAGAAAAAAGAAAAGGAATTCGGTTTGTTTTATGGCGTTAATAAAGGGTCGGGGATTAACTGGGTGCAGGATAAAATTCAAGCAACTTTGATGTATGATGAAAGCATTATGCTGGCTTCCGAAAAGCGATGGTTGTTTCTTAGATATACCAATAATACTATGGATTTGATTCAACAATTCAATGCTAAATTCTCAAGGGATACCAGCATGCTTCCCTTCATAAAAAAACATCTTATTGACATAACTTATTGCATTGATTTAAGCGGGCATTGCGTGGTTAAGAAGATTGATTATAATTTTAAAAGAAGGGATAACAAAAAGTTTATCCTGGATGTTTTTGATGCTAAGATTAAAGACTTTTTCTACAATCTTCCGTTATTGAATCCCCCATCGAAACAGAATAAGGAATATATGGCTTGCATTACTTATGGATGGGTGCCCAGATTTACCAATAATGCCGACTATAATGCTGCCTTTGAAAAGAAATATTTCGCCGGAAAAACGTATGATGAAACAGAGCTTGACAATTATATTTTAAGTGTATCCAAGATGGGAATGATTAACTGCGACCGTTACCCTGATGTGAACTCCGAAAAGGTTCATTTTGCAGTGAATACAACTACATCATATAAATCGGAACTGATGCTGATATTAAAGGACTTCAAGAGCATTTCAAGTTCGTACAGAAAAAGCTATGAGAGTTATGTTTTCGATAATATTCCAAAGGATTTGAATGTAAAGATTCTCATCATTCAATATCGCCCTAATCAGACTTATTATGCCCTGAAAGATTCTAATACATCGAAACTAAAAGAGAGTAATTTTGATTTCAAACCAATGACTGCATCGGCATTGAAGAAGGAACTGGAAAGTTTAAATTAGAAATAAAGAATCTGTTATCAGATTAGAAACAAATTCCTGATTGTTTACATCTCCATAACAACCCCGACACACATTTGGCTGATTTGTTTTTTGCCATTTTGTGCATAGGCATAAAAAACATAGATAACTCCTTTAATAAAACCAGGAAAGATAATATCTCTTCCTTTGCCTTCAATAGTTGTTGATAACATTTGAAATGCTCCAACGGCAAAAATCGATACTATTCCTTTATTAAGAATTACTATCGGAGGAGCTAAAGGCGGATTGGCAGGAGGAACGGTTATTCCGGGTAACGAAACTGCCATAATTATTAACGACGAAGGATGAAAATCACCTCCATTAATTATTTCAACCCTTGCCTTGCCTCCACCTAAGTCAGTTATTTTTAATTCAGGAATCTGAGGGTCTCCTTTTTTATTTCTTCCCAATTTTTGAGGGGTAAGATGTGAAAGGAGAATATTTGCATAAGCAGCTTCAAGTGTGGCTGCGTTGGCAGGAAGATTTGCAATCGGAACCACCTTTGCCGAATAGCTGTTTAACACCTCAACTGCGGCATCCATCGCTACACCGATTGCCTTTTTATTCCCTTTGGTAGGAAAACGAGTATACATTTTTAGAGCAATTTGAATTCCATCGGCAGCTTCGGTTAAGGATGTATAAAATGCAGTAGTAATATTGGGGTCCTTATATAATGTTGCTGCCGAACCTGTATTTACGCAATCAATAGTATATTGGATTAATTCCAAAGCATCTTTAATAAGCGTGTATTCGGTTATTTTTACCAATACAATTTTAAGTTTTCCCATTTTTTAGAGTATTCAGTTAGTTTATAAGTCTTAATTTAGATTCAGAATTTGATACGATTGATGAAATTAACCCTGTAATTTCATTTTGAATAGTACTAATCAAATCCAAACGTGTGGTCTTTTTAATTTGATTAGTACTATTCAAATCCAAATCACTGGTCTTTTTAATTTGATTAGTACTATTCAAATCCAAATCACTGGTCTTTTCGTTTTGATTAGTACTATTCAAACCCAAATCACTGGTCTTTTCGTTTTGATTAGTACTATTCAAATCCAAATCTATACATCTTTTAAAGAAAGATACATCAATAACAAAAAGGAGGATAACTTCTTTTTCGCGGGGATTTAATTTGAGGATTGATTTTAACATGAAATTAAATTTAAAATTGTTACACCCTCATCAAGGAAACATTTCCCCGATAACAAGCCGCCAAAGTTAAACAAATTTAGGAGAGCGGAAAGGATAATAATCATACCTTATATATATGAGGTAAATTTTAGGGTTGAAATTGAGGTGTGGAAAAGAATTCCACTTATGATGGCATTTTTAGTTACTTTTGTGCCGCATAATTTATAATCCTTAATTTAACATTTATAATTCTCTATCCTATGAAAGCATACATCTTCCCCGGTCAAGGTTCTCAGTTCCCAGGTATGGGAAAAGAACTTTATGAATCCGATGCTCTTGCCAAAGAACTCTTTGAAAAGGCAAATGAAATTATCGGCTTCCGCATTTCTGATACCATGTTTAGTGGAACAGAAAAGGAGCTTAAGCAAACCAATGTTACGCAGCCTGCCATTTTTATTCACTCCGTTATATTAGCCAAAACAAAGGAAGCAGAGTTCAAACCCGATATGGTTGCAGGGCATTCATTAGGAGAGTTTTCTTCTTTGGTGGCTAATAAATCTTTATCTTTTGAAGATGGATTGAGATTGGTAATCGCAAGAGCAAATGCCATGCAGAAAGCCTGTGAAGTTGAACCTTCAACCATGGCTGCAATATTGGCTTTGGATGATAAGATAGCAGAGAATATCTGTCTGGATATCTCTAATAATGATGGAGAGATAGTGGTTCCGGCAAATTATAATTGTCCCGGGCAATTGGTTATTTCAGGTTCGATAAAAGGAATAGAGATTGCCTGTAAAATGATGACGGAAGCAGGTGCACGCAGGGCTTTGGTGCTTAGTGTTGGCGGTGCATTCCATTCTCCTTTCATGGAGCCTGCACGAATAGAATTATCTGATGCGATTAATTCTACTAACTTCAATACTCCTGTTTGCCCTATATATCAAAATGTAAATGCTCAGGCAGTTATCAACCCTGAGGAGATAAAGAAAAACTTGATTGCTCAATTAACTGCCCCTGTAAGATGGACACAAACTGTTGAGAACATGATTGCAGGCGGCGCAACATCATTCATCGAAGTAGGACCAGGGAAAGTTTTGCAAGGCTTGGTGAAGAAGATTAACAAAGATTTAACGGTTGGAAGTATCTGACCAATTAAATTTTGCTTACCTTTGTCGCGATAAATAAATATTAATAAACTTTTAAATAATTAAAACATGCACGGAATAATCGCAATTGGTATCGTACTTAGCATCGAACTTTTAGTTCTGATTGCTTCAATGCACCTGTTAGCAAAAGCTAAAGGAGGCACTTTTGGTAAACTTTTTAATTGGATCACTAACCTTGCTGTCCTCGCAAGTATCCTTCTCATTCTTGGCACTGTTACCGCAGGGATTTGCAGACATTGCTGCAATAAAGGAAAAGGGGAATGTAGAATGGAGATGGAAAAATGTATGATGGGCGGAAAGGGCTGTCACATGATGATGTGGAAAGGTGGTTGTGATGGCATGTCTGAATGTCATGGAATGATGAAAGGCGAATGTGGTGAGATGGAAGGTGGTCATGAAGGTAACATGGAGAATTGTCCTTTCGACAAGAATGGCAAATGTATGGGCGATGAAGCTAAATGTAAAGAGATGATGAAAGGATGCGATATGAAAGATGATGGCAAAGCTTCAAAAGACACTTCCAAAAAAGCTGAGGTAAAGAAAAAATAAAGAAGAGAATTCTGTAATGAAATCATATAAGCAGCCTGAAAGAAATTTCGGGCTGTTTGTTTTTAATACCATAACTGTTAAGGATTCATTATTTATTAGTAGTTTTGTAGCGATAATAAAAGATAAACTTAAAAGATGGACAACATTAATAAAAAGATAGTCATTGGTTGCGACCATGCAGGCTTTCAATTAAAGGAATATTTGAAAGATGTTCTAACAACACAGGGATTTGATGTTCAGGATTTCGGCACCAACTCCGAAGCCTCTGTTGATTATCCTGATTACGTGCATCCATTGGCTACATTTATTGAAAACAATCAGGAAATAAAAGGAATACTTATCTGTGGAAGCGGAATAGGAGTATCTATAAGTGCGAATAGACACAAAGGAGTGAGAGCTGCTTTATGTTGGAACAGTGAAGTCGCTGCCATGTCAAGACGACATAATAATGCAAATATCATCTGCCTGCCTGCAAGATATACTAGTCCTGAACATGCAGAGAAAATGGTGGAGGTATTCTTAAGCACCCCATTTGATGGAGGAAGACATGAGACCAGAGTGAACAAAATAGAGATTGCACAATAATTAATGGCAAGTTACCAGGATAAGTTTTTAGATCAGGCAGAGCTTAAATCTGCTGATAAGGTATTGCACAAGAAACTTACCTTCAACATTGCTCAGTATGATAAAAAGGTTGTTGAAGGAAAGAAGCAATATTCTAATCTTGAACTTGCAAAAGAAAGAGCCTCTCATATTAAATGGAAAGCGATTGATAACCTCGATAAATACCTGATAGAGTTTGAAGCAAACTTTACTAAACGTGGTGGAAAAGTTATCTGGGCACAGGATGAAAATGAAGCGGTAAAAGAGATTATAAGCATCTTAAAAAAAGCAAATGCCAAGATAGTTGTGAAAGGCAAGTCCATGACTTCAGAGGAGATCCATCTTAATGACGCATTGGAGAAAAATAAAATTGAAC
>Ga0206936_1103_pt1 | contig 25056 bp, 20 predicted proteins | sample Alteio_BWOrgHeat_14_FD_152922 | JGI IMG/M metagenome (GOLD analysis project Ga0206936, IMG submission 152922) | Enriched cells from forest soil in Barre Woods Harvard Forest LTER site, Petersham, Massachusetts, United States -... | ecosystem: Environmental > Terrestrial > Soil > Temperate forest >... | reverse complement strand
CGGTTGCCAATGCTCTTGATTCTGTTGGATACCAGGAATATGTTGCATATTATCTGAATCCTGAAGCATGGACTTCATGGAGAAGAATCGGATACCCTGTTCTGACACCTCCTGCAGGTAGTCAGGGCGCTTCTAATGGAGTACCGCATAGATTTATTTATCCTCAAACAGAGTATTCTTACAATGGAGCGGCTGTAAATGCCCAAGGTACAGTTACCTTATGGTCTCCAAAAGTATTCTGGGATAACTAATAACTGAATTTAATTTAATAAAAAGAAAGCCTGTCCACATTGGATGGGCTTTCCTTTTTTTGTATAGTCTCTAACGAAATAAACGATTAGCAGTTCTTATCGTCTCATAAGTAGTTCTAATCGTTTTATAAGTGATTCTTATCGTCTCATAATTAGTTCTTACCGTCTTATAAGTAGTTCTTATGGTCTCATAAATAGTTCTTACCGTCTCATAAATAGTTCTTATGGTCTCATGAATAGTTCTTATGGTCTCATAAGTAGTTCTTACCGTCTCATAAGTGGTTCTTATGGTCTCATAAATAGTTCTTGTGGTCTCATAAATATTTCTTGTCGTCTATACATTACATATTCCTGATAATCTCATCACCAAATTCAGAGCATTTCAATAAAGTTGCTCCCTCCATCATTCGGTGAAAATCATAAGTAACATGTTTAAGGGCGATGCTTTTTTCGATACCTTTATAGATAAGATTTGCAGCTTCAACCCAACCAAGATGCTCTAATAATAAAGCACCTGAAAGAATAACTGAACCCGGATTTACTTTATCTAATCCTGCATATTTGGGCGCAGTTCCATGGGTAGCTTCAAAGATTGCATGACCTGTGATATAATTGATATTTGCACCTGGAGCAATTCCAATTCCACCTACTTGGGCTGCAAGCGCATCGGAAACATAATCGCCATTTAAATTTAAGGTTGCAATTACATCAAAATCTTCTGGACGGGTTAATACTTGTTGTAAAGTTATATCGGCAATGGCATCTTTTATAAGGATTTTACCCTTTGCAAGTTCTGCTTTTTGTTCATCATTTGCAGCGGCTTCTCCTTTTTCCTTCTTTGTTTTTTCCCATTGATTCCAGGTATAAACTTTATCGGCAAACATGGTTTCGGCAACTTCATATCCCCAATCTCTAAAGGCTCCTTCAGTATATTTCATAATGTTTCCTTTATGAACAATAGTAACGCTTTTTCGTTTATGACGAATTGCATAAGCAATAGCACTATGAACCAGGCGAATGGTTCCGCTTTTACTCACAGCTTTTACTCCTAAGCCAACCATTACATCATCACTAACATTGGTTGCACCAACTGATTTCCAAAATTCAGCAGCTTTTTCTTTAGTGCCGAAACGAATCTTATTAAAATCTTTTGGAAATTCCTTTGCAATGAAATCAAGTACCTTTTGAGCTTCAGGAGAACCTGCCACGAATTCAATTCCAGCATAAATATCTTCAGTATTCTCACGAAAAATAACCATATCAACAGCGTCGGGATTCTTTACAGGGGATGGAACGCCTTCAAACCAACGAACTGGACGCAGACATACATATAAATCCAACATCTGACGAAGAGCTACATTTAAAGAACGGATTCCTCCACCAATAGGTGTTGTTAGCGGTCCTTTAATTGCAATATAATGGTCTCTGATCACATCAATTGTTTCATCTGGCAACCAGTTGCCTGTTTGTTTGAATGCTTTTTCTCCAGCAAGGACTTCTTTCCAGATGATTTTCTTTTTTCCACCGAAAGTTTTTTCTACAGCGGCATCAATTACTCGAACGGATGCAGCCCAAATATCGGGACCTGTTCCATCGCCTTCAATGAACGGGATGATTGGATCATCGGGGACATTGAGTCTTCCATTTACATTTGTGATTTTGTTTCCTGTCATAATAATTAAATTTTAAAATTTGAGGTCGCAAAGATAGAGAAATTAGTGAAGAGTGAAGAACTAAGAGTGAAGAATTAACAATATCATCACTTGTTATCTTATTTTATCTAATTTTGCGCAATTAAATATCCAATCAAAGAAAATATGACTAAAATCAGCCGCCTTTTACCTATCCTGACAAAAGAAGACATTCTCCCAGATTATAAAAACACGCCTATCGGAGATTTATTGGAGTTCCATAACCTTAACCGCCCGTTTGAGGTTTATAAGTTGCCCAAATTGCTTGTTGGAATGTGTATGGATAACAGAAAACATTTGCAAATGCCTGATAATTTTTCATTTATTATCAGAACAGGTGGTGCAAATCTGAGATATAGCGAGTTTAAAGTTTCATTTGCGATTGCAGTCGGAGGGGTGAGACATATCGCTCTTATCGGACATAATCATTGTGGCATGGTGAATCTTATTTCCCGAAAAGAACAATTTATTAAAGGTTTGGTTGATGCGGCAGGATGGGATAAAGCTGCTGCTGAAGAACATTTTGAGCGGTTTGCTCCCATGTTTGAAATTGGCAATGAAACAGATTTTATTCTAAGCGAAACAAAGCGTTTGCGATTGCGCTATCCTAAAATTATTATTGCCCCAATGATGTATCTTGTTGAGGATAATAAACTCTATTTTATAAACGAGAATTAATAATCAAGTACGAGTTTTTGGTCATTGTATACAATTTGCACTAAATTGTATACAATTTTCAAAAAATTAGAACAATTTATAGAAAAATTGGAACAATTTTTAAAACATTGTATATAATCATGCAACAAATTGGAACAATTTATAGAAGCATTTACACAATTTTTCAAAAGTTTTATACAATTTATCAAATATTATATACAATTTGGATCAAATTGTATACAATGACCAAAAACTACGATTTAAAGCTATAAGGAGTGATAATTCGTTTTTCTTCTCTAATCACCAATCCTCAACCCCTAATCCTTTTTCCTTATCTTTGCACCCCAATATGAAAGTTTCGGCATCAATATATAGTAGTACAAATAAACCCCTGATGGAGGTGATTCGTGAGTTGGATCAGTATCGGATTGATTATTTCCATATTGATTGCAGGGATAATATGGATGTTTTTAAGGATATCGCTACCATCCGAACGATGAGCAAAACGCCTGTTGATTTGCATATCATCACTCCCAATCCTGAAAAATATTATGAAAAGATTGCCGAAACGAAGGTGGAGTTTGTTACTTTTCAATACGAGAATTTGACTGAGCCGCTTCTGATTCCGGATTATGTTAAGTCTTCTATGGGCTTAGCGATTGTGTCCGAAACACCTGTTGATGTTTTTGCCCCTTATGCCGATAAATTTGATTTTATGCTTTTCATGGCGACGACACCGGGGGTGAGTGGGCAGTCGTTTAATAAAGATAATTTCAGGAAGATACGCGCTTTTAAGAAGTTGTTTCCCGATAAAACAATGGAAGTTGATGGGGGAGTGAATGCCGAAGTTTCGTTTATTCTTCGGAATATGGGCGTGGATTCTGCCGTGGTGGGTTCCTATCTTTTTACTCAGGAAACTTTGGGGATGGCCTTGCTGAATCTGAAAAGCAATAAGAGCGAATCGCATTATATCATCAAGGATTTTATGGTAGAAGCTAATGAGTTGCCTGTGCTGAATGAACATGCGGTTACTTTTGAGTCAGCTTTGACTTTGATAGATAAATATGCACTTGGTTTTGTGATGGTGGTGGATGATAATTATGCCCTGTCGGGGATGATTACCAATGCCGATGTGCGGAAAGGATTGCTGCGAAATATTAAAAAGCTGAATGGAATAACGAAGGAAAATATCACCAACCGAAATCCATTATCCATCCAACAAAATAAAACAATTACCGAACTTTTGAATTTAATAAAGCACTCGAAATTCCCGGTTTCCTATCTTCCGGTGGTGGATGAAAAGAACCGATTGACGGGCGCACTGACATTTAATAATCTGATAAAAGGAGAACTATGATAATACATTTGAAAGAAAATACAGAGCAATCTGTAGCTGAGAAAATCGCAGGAGAATTGGAAGCGATTGTGTTGAATGAGGATAATCGAATCGTGCTTATTACACCATCGGCATTGAAAAAATTAGATGAAAAATATTCTAATAATGTTGATGAATATTTTGTTATGGACACCGATATTCAATTGGCAAACATCAAATACAAAAAAGAAAAACGAGAAATTAAATGGGGCAAAACTGTCATCGGCGGAACTAGTAATAATGCCGTTGTAATTGCCGGTCCATGTTCAATTGAAAGCTGGGAACAGATAACTCAAACTGCCGAAATGCTTGTTTCCTTAGGCATTGGAACATTGCGTGCAGGATGTTATAAACCTAGAACTTCGCCATATAGTTTTCAGGGCTTAGGATTGGAAGGATTAAAAATGCTTGCTAAGATTCGAGAGAAATATCGTTTGAATATTATCACCGAAGTCCGTGATTCATCGCATGTAGCTGATGTGATTGAGTATGCTGATATAGTTCAAATTGGGGCTAAGGCGATGTACGATCATGGCATCTTAAAAGCTTGTGCAAAAACTCAAAAGCCAATCTTATTGAAACGTGGATTTGGTTCAACATTGCAAGAGTTTGTACAGTCCGCAGAGTTTATTTTATCAGGAGGAAATCCAAATGTAATTCTTTGTGAAAGAGGTATAAGAACATTTGAAACCAAAACACGATTTACTCTTGATTTATGCGGTGCTGTGTATTTAAAATATCATACCAATCTACCTATTATACTTGATCCAAGTCATGCAATCGGTTATGCTTATGGTGTTCCTGATTTATCAAAAGCATGTTTGGCAATGGGTGTTGATGGATTATTAATCGAGACGCATCCAAATCCGAAGGTAGCTAAATCCGATGCCTCGCAGCAATTGGATTTTCCTACGTTTATCAAGCTTCATAGCGAATTAAAAATAATTGCATCTGCCATAAATCAAAAAATAATCTAAATGAAAAACATTAAATTTTTAGTCCTTGATGTTGATGGCGTCCTCACAGATGGAGGCATGTATTACACCGAAAGCGGTGATGAATTTAAAAAGTTTAATGCCAAAGACGGACTTGCAATAAGACGATTGACTAAAGCCGGAATCCCTGTTGGAATCATCAGCCATGGAATTTTAACAAAACTTATTAATAAGCGTGCAGACTTGCTCGGAATTAAATATGTTTATGTCGGGATGGGTGTTAAGAAGCTTGATATTCTTACAAAATGGTGCAATGAACTAAAAATTGATTTGCTTGATGTTGCGTATATTGGTGATGATATTAATGACCTCGAGGTTTTGCATGCCGTTGGAGTTTCCGCTTGCCCTTTTGATGCCGTTTTAAAGGTAAAAGATATCGCCCATCATATTTTACAATTAAATGGCGGCGAAGGCTGTGTTCGTGAATTTATTGATGAATACTTTCCGGAGGTAATGGAATAGGTATTAATTAAGCTCCCTTATTAAAGCAGCAATTTTTTCAAAAGCACTTTTGTCTTTTATAACATATTGTTCGGCTCCTTTTTGCAAAGTCTTAATCGCAGTTCCATAGCCATCCTGACTCGAAAGCATTATTACGTGAATATGAGGATAGTTTTGTTTGATGATTTCTAATATCTCTATTCCATTTGCAGCCTCTTTTGTCACGGTATTCAGATAATAATCAAGGACAATTATGTCCGGATTTTCAAGAAGCTGATTTAAACATTCTTCACCTGTTTTAAAAACTGTGACCTGATGTTTTCCATTCAGAGTTAAATAATCAGATAATTCCATTCTGATCATTTCATCATCATCAACAATAAAAATTTTCTTTGATTTTGTAAATTCCATGGTGTTTACATTTATTAAGGATGCGAAGATAGGGATTTAATTGCTTTAAAAAATATATATAATTGAACAAAGGTTTTCAATATTATTACTTATTAGATGATTCAAATGGATTTTTTTTAAGAACTTTTGATAAAAATCAGGTTTTAGTATATGAAGATAAATTTTCATCATCTTCAAAAAAAAGTCCTTCAAAACATAACAATTAATGAAAACCGTGGTAAAAAAGGCTTAAAATGAATTTTGATTAACTGTGATGCCCTGAAAATGCATTTTTAACCCATCTTGATTAATCGTGATGCTCTGAAAATGTATTTTTGAACCATCTTGATTAATCGTGATGTCCTGAAAATGTATTTTTAACTCATCTTGATTAATCGTGATGCCCTGAAAATGTATTTTTGACCCATCTTGATTAATCGTGATGCCTTGAAAATGTATTTTTGACCCATCACAGCTAAATAAAATTGAAAAAGATAATCAAAATGACTAAGCTGTCACAATTTTATCCCCTTCATATTTCCCTGCCTTCAGATTAACCAATATCTTTGAAAAAGCATTGATTGTATAATCAACATCCTCCAAAGTATGTGCAGCAGTAGGGATAAGGCGCAACATGATGATGCCTTTCGGCACAACAGGATAAACCACCATGGAACAGAAAATAGCGTAATTTTCTCGGAGGTCTAATATAAGATTGGTGGCTTCCGGTATGGTTCCATTGAGATAAACAGGGGTAACAGGGCTTTGAGTATTGCCTATTTCAAACCCTGCTTTCTTTAAACTTGATTGAAGCGCATTAACAATTTTCCAGAGGTTTGCTTTCAATTCGGGTTGAGTTCTTAATAACTCCAAACGTTTCATGGCACCAACTACCAAAGGCATCGGCAAAGACTTGGCAAATATCTGCGAACGCATGTTATATCTCAAATACTCAACAACCGATTCAGTGCTTGAAATAAATGCGCCGATGCTTGCCATTGCTTTTGCAAAAGTCCCGAAGTAAATATCAATTCCATCCTGAGCGCCTTGCTCTTCACCGGTTCCAGCGCCTGTTTTACCCATCGTTCCAAAACCATGAGCATCATCCACAAACAACCTAAAATCATATTTATCTTTTAAAGCAACAATCTCTTTCAATTTCCCTTGGTCGCCTGACATTCCGAAAACTCCTTCAGTAATAACGAGTATTGAACCATTAGTGTTTTCAGTAAGCGCAGTAGCTCTTTCCAATTGCTTTTGGAGATTTTCGATGTCATTATGAGGATAGACGAATCGCTTACCCATGTGCAATCTCAATCCATCAATAATGCATGCATGAGATTCAGCATCATAAACGATAACATCATGCCTATCCACCAAAGCATCGATTGCAGAAACCATCCCCTGGTAGCCATAATTAAGAAGAATGGTATCTTCTTTTTTCATGAAAGATGAAAGTTCAGCTTCTAATTGCTCATGAAGATTGGAGTTTCCTGACATCATCCGTGCACCCATTGGAGTTGCAAGTCCAAATTCTTTTGAAGCATCGGCATCAACTTTCCTCACTTCGGGATGATTAGCCAAGCCAAGATAATTGTTCAAACTCCATATCAGCATCTCTTTTCCACGGAAAATCATTTTGTTCCCGATTTCGCCTTCCAGCTTAGGGAAAGTGAAATATCCATGCGCATCTTTGGCATGCATTCCCAGCGGTCCTCTGTTCTTTGATAATTTTTCGAATAAATCCACGTTACTGTTCTTTTTAAAGGGTAAATAAATAATTCAGACGATGCAAAGTTACAAATTATGTGGTAAATACTTTATTTTACGACTAAAGTCATTATTCAATTATTTCACCATTAATAAATATAATGCTATCTTTGCGCCCATGTTCAAAAAAGGCGGATTGAGTTTAGTTTTTCTGGTTGTTATGATAGTTTCATTATCATCATGCAGCGATTACCAGAGGTTGTTAAAAAGTACTAACAATGATTTGAAATATGAAAGAGCGGTTAAATATTATGATAAAAAGGATTATGCAAGGGCAGAACCCCTGTTTGAGCAATTATTGACTATCAATAAAGGTACTAGCAAGTATGAAATGACTTATTATTACTACGCTTATTGTTATTATGGAGAAGGAGATTACGAAGAAGGAAGTTTTTATTTTGATGGCTTTGTTAATATTTTCCCGAACAGTAAATTTACAGAGGAATGTACTTTTATGTCAGCTTTTTGTTATTATCTTGGTTCTCCAACTTCAAGTCTTGATCAGACAAATACCCGAAAAGCAATGGACAGATTACAGATATTTGCCAATAAATATCCTAAAAGCACTAAGGTTGACCAATGTAATCAATTAATAGATTTATTGAGGGATAAGTTGCAAAAGAAGGACTATGACAATGCTAAATTATATTTTAACATGAGCGATTTCAGGGCATCGGCAGTTTGTTTTAAAAATATTGTCAAAACCTATCCGGATACGAAATATAAGGAGGAGTCATTATTCCTGGTTGTCAAGTCGTATTATTTATGGGCAAATAACAGCATTGATACTAAAAAGGAAGAAAGATATAAATGGTGCATTGAAGCTTATAATACCTTTATAGATGCATGCCCGAACAGCAAATACATCAAAGAAGCTGAAGGATATTTCGACAATTCTCTGAAACAATTAGACAAAAAAAGAGTTGCAGGTAAAGTAACAATTGGAAATTAAAATAATAATAAATCAATAATAAAATGAATTACAAATTAGCTAGTCCAACAACAGTAACCAGAGATCTTAGAGGATTTGATGGAAAAACAGGAAACATTTATGAATCAGTTGCAATTATCTCTAAAAGAGCAAATCAGATATCAGCTTCCATGAAAGAAGAATTAAATGAGAAACTTGGGGAATTTGCATCCACTCAGGATACTTTGGAAGAAATTTTTGAGAATCAAGAGCAAATTGAAATTTCTAAACATTACGAGAAGTTACCTAAACCTGTATTAATTGCAGTTCAGGAATTTGTTGAAGGCAAGGTTTACTCTCGAAATCCTTCCAAGGACTCGGCACCTAATCTTTAATCTTTAATTACTGTTTATTGGCAGTATTCTTTAACTTTCGGCAAAATGCTCAATGGTAAAAAGATATTGCTCGCCGTTACGGGAAGCATAGCTGCATATAAAGCTGCTATTCTTACTCGGTTGCTAGTTAAATCAGGTGCGGATGTCACGGTTATCATGACCAAATCTGCAACTGATTTTATTTCTCCTTTAACATTGTCAACATTATCAAAGAATCCTTGCCTGATTGATTTCGTTATGAATGAAAATGGTGAGTGGAATAATCATGTGGAATTGGGATTATGGGCAGATATGATGATAATTGCTCCGGCTTCTGCAAATACAATTGGAAAGATTGCAAATGGAATCTGTGATAATCTTTTGATAGCAACTTATTTATCTTGCCGATGTCCTGTTTATATCGCTCCAGCTATGGATGAGGATATGTGGAAACACCCATCTACCAGAAAGAATATTAATACTTTGAAATCCTTTGGAAATATTATCATCCCTCCAAACAATGGCGAACTTGCAAGTGGTTTAGTTGGTGAGGGAAGGATGGATGAGCCTGAAAACATTATTGCATTTATCGAAAAGGAACTCTCCAAAAATCTTCCTTTGAGAGGAAAGAAGGCTTTGGTGACAGCAGGTCCTACTTATGAAGCTATTGACCCTGTGCGGTTTATTGGAAATCAATCGTCGGGGAAGATGGGATATTCAATTGCTGAGGAATTGGCTGCTAATGGGGCTGATGTTACTTTAATTAGCGGTCCATCTCATTTATCATTGAGTAATAATAAAATCAATTTGATTAAAGCTACTTCTGCCGATGAGATGTATAAATTCTGCATCGAAAATTTTAAAAAAGCGGATATTACCATCATGGCTGCGGCGGTTGCGGATTATAAGCCATCAGAAAAACAATCTCAAAAAATTAAAAAGAAAGACCAGAAACTGGAGTTGAATCTCATCCCTACCAAAGATATTTTGTTCGAATTGGGAAAAATAAAACAGAAGAAACAATATTTAGTCGGTTTTGCGTTAGAGACTGATAATGAACTGGAAAACGCTAAAATCAAGTTGAAAAAGAAGAATCTGGATGCGATAATTCTTAATTCTTTGAATGATGAGGGTGCCGGGTTTTCTATCATCGAAAAAAATAAAAAAGCAACAAATAAGATAACAATCATTGACAGAAACAATAAAATCACTAATTTTGACCTGAAAAATAAGGAGAATGTCGCGAAGGATATTGTGGAGCATATTATCAGGCATATTTCTAAATAAATACATGAAATCAGGGGTAATAATAAGGTTTTATTCAGTTTCAGTGGGATTTCTAAGCTATTTATTGATGGCAATAAAAGATTTACCGCTAGCAATAAAAGATTTATGGACGGCAATGAAAGATTTATCGACTACAATAAAAGATTTACCGCCAGCGATAAAAGATTTATCGCTAGCAATAAAAGACTTATTGCCATCAATAAAACGTTTATTGCCTTTCCTAAATCCTTCAGAAAGTAACCTTATTTCAGTTTTTCCATCACAAAAATCGTAAAATCAATCAATAAAATGAGAAAATATATAGTATTTACCCTTCTTTCAATCATTTCGATAAGCGCTCAAAGCCAGGAATTGAATTGCAACATTAATGTTATGGCTCCCACGGTTACAGGTGTTGATAAAAGGGTTTTTCAGACGTTGCAAACGGCTTTGCAGGATTTTGTTAACAATAGAAAATGGACGGAAGATGCGTTTTTAAACCAGGAACGAATTGAATGCAGCATGCAGATTAATATTCAATCTACCCCAAGTTCGGGTGAATATTATGGCACTATTCAGGTTCAGGCAAGAAGACCGATTTTTGGTTCATCTTATAATTCGCCTTTGCTCACATACTTTGATGATAGTTTTAATTTCAGTTACCTTGAAAATCAGCCCCTTGATTACAATGACATGAGCGATCAACTGAACCTGACTTCTATGATTGCTTATTATGCCTATATTATAGTTGGGCTTGATTATGATTCTTTTTCTCCTAATGGCGGTACAGTTTATTTGAATAAAGCCCAAAATGTCGTCAATTTCTGCCAGGGCGAGAATGAAAAAGGCTGGAAAGCATATGAAAGTACCCGAAACAGATATTGGTACATTACCAACTTGTTGGACCCACAATTTAAAGGGGTGAGGGAGGGGTCCTATAAATATCACCGAACAGGTTTGGATATAATGTCTGAGAAAGCTGATGATGGAAGAAAATCAATTACAGAGAGTTTAGATTTGGTAAAAGCAGCTTTTGATAATCAACCGGGTTCGTTTCTTTTCAAAGTGTTTTTTGATACCAAATCGGATGAGTTGGTAAATATTTATTCCCAGGGATTACCTGATGAAAAGAATAAAGTTTATACTTATTTGAACTCAATGGATCCTGCAAATGGAACGAAGTATCAGAAAATAATTAGCGGGAAATAATTAATTGTAAACTCTAATAAGAAGTGAATTATGTTGTCGAGATTGGTTGTTCAGAATTATGCTTTAATTGATTCGCTCGACATTCGATTTACATCAGGATTAAACATGATTACCGGGGAAACCGGCGCAGGGAAATCTATTTTATTAGGAGCTTTAGGGTTGATATTAGGGCAACGTGCCGATTCTCAAACATTATTCAACAAAGATAAAAAGTGTGTTATTGAAGGAGAATTTAATATTGAAGAATATCATTTAAAATGGTTCTTTGATGATAATAATCTGGATTATGAAAGTACTACAATTGTGAGAAGGGAGATTAGTCCTGATGGGAAGTCGAGGGCTTTTGTAAATGATACTCCGGTTAATTTGAATCTGCTGAAAGAGTTGTCATCAAACCTGGTTGATATTCATTCTCAACACGAAAATCTATCTATAAACAATCCTGCTTTTCAATTATCATATATTGATGCGTTTGCAAAGAATAATTCTTTGTTGAAGGAATATAAATCTTTGTATTCTGATTATTCAAAAAAGAATGAAATCCTTTTGAAAAAGATTGAAGAGAATAATCAACTGACTAAGGATATTGACTATTATCAGTTTCAATTTAATGAATTGAATGAGGCGAAATTAGTGGATGGAGAGCAAGTTGAACTGGAACAAAAGCTGGCGTCTTTAAATAACTCGGAAGCGATAAAATCAGGCTTGGATAAAATTAATTTCATCATTAATGAAGGAGAGAATTCATTGAATCTTCAAATGATTGAAGTGAAGCGGATTTTATCATCCATTGCAAAATATAATTCTAAATTCACTGAGCTTTTTGATAGGATAAATGCAGTGACCATTGAGCTAAAAGATATTTCTAATGAGCTGGATGAAATTGCAGAAGCAACTACTTTTCAACCTGATGCTATTGAACAGATTAATGAACGATTAAGTTTGATATATCGCTTAGAGCAAAAGCATCGCCTCAATGATGTAGCAGAGTTATTAACCCTTCAGGATTCATTAAAATTAAAATTAGATAGCATTAATTCCATTGAAGATGAAATAACGGAATTGAAGAAAGAGTTAACTAAAATTAAGGAACAATTAATTAAATCAGCACATAAAATATCTGAAACAAGAAAAAGTGTAATTCCTCAAATAGAGAAAAAATTAAAAGAGTTGCTTAATGAGGTGGCTATGAAGAATGCTGTATTTAAAGTTCATCATGAAGTATTATCTGATGAGCAATTTAATTCCTCCGGAATAGATAAAGTAAGATTTCTTTTTTCAGCAAATAAAGGAGTTGAGTATATGGAAATTCAAAAGGTGGCTTCAGGAGGTGAACTATCCCGTTTAAATCTTTGCCTGAAAGCGCTTATCACTCAATTAATGGCATTGCCGACAATTATTTTCGATGAAATAGATTCTGGAGTTTCCGGCGAGGTTGCAAATAAAGTCGGTAATCTTATGCAGGCAATTGCAAAGAAACACCAGGTAATTACGATTACCCACCTTCCTCAGATAGCTAGTAAAGGCGAAAGTCATTTCTTTGTTTATAAAGAAGTTAAAGCAGATAAAACATTCACTAACATTAAACGATTAGATGAAAAAGAACGGATTATTGAGATTGCAAAGATGTTAAGTGGAGAAAAACCAACAAATAGTGCATTGGAAAACGCAAAAGAACTTTTAAATGTTTAATTTTACCCCCTCAATTAAATAAAACCATTATGAACTATAACTTATTAAAAGGAAAAAAAGGAATCATCTTCGGTGCTCTTGACCCAAACTCAATAGCATGGAAAGTGGCTCAGCACGCTCATAATGAAGGTGCTGAAATTGTACTTACCAATGCACCGGTTGCCTTGCGATTAGGGGCAATAAATGAATTGGCAAAGGATTGTAATTGCCAGGTCGTTCCGGCAGATGCTACCTCAGTTCCTGATTTAGAGAACCTTTTTAATAAATCTATGGAGATATTTGGTGGAAAAGTTGACTTCGTGCTTCATTCTATCGGGATGTCACCAAATGTTAGAAAAAACAAGCCTTATACCGACTTGGATTATGAGTTTTATCATAAGACAATTGATATCTCTTCCATGTCCTTGCATAAAGTTTTGCAGGTAGCTCAAAAATTAGATGCTATTAATGAATGGGGTTCGGTGGTTGCCTTAACTTATATTGCTGCCCAACGTGTTTTCCCTGATTATGGTGACATGGCTGATGCTAAATCAATGTTAGAATCAATAGCTCGAAGCTATGGTTATCATTATGGTAAATTAAGGAAAGTAAGAATAAACACTATATCTCAATCTCCGACAAAAACCACTGCCGGCAGCGGAGTAAAAGGCTTCGATGGCTTCTATAATTATGCTGATTCGATATCTCCGTTAGGAAATGCAAGTGCTGATTCCTGCGCTGATTATTGTATTACCCTTTTCTCCGATTTAACCCGCATGGTTACCATGCAAAACCTCTTCCATGACGGAGGGTTCTCCTATACCGGTATCAGTAAGGAGGTAATGGAGAAGTTCTTAGGATAAATCCTGAGATTAATTCGCAAAGTGCAACCTTGATTTCTCTTTAGAATAAAGAAAAATCGTATCAAGGGCTTTTAAAGAAGGTTCCCTCGATGAATTATCAAGAACTTCTTTAGTTGCTAAAATAACTTCGTATTCTTCCGCTATTACTTCATCACAGTCAATAGCCTCAACAACATTTACTGTATCGAGGATTTCTGTTTCGTTGTACGCGAAAGCAATTAGGTTTTCTAATGTAACGATTTTGTCCATAAGCTTTTATTAAGTTTATCATTAATTTTTGATTGAATTATTTATTCTACCCCCTAAAAACGAAGTTTGATAATTATTATTATATCAAGGGTGAAAATAATTTGAAATTCTCACTTTATTGGGGTTATTTCTCTTGCAATGATTGGTAATTCAATGAGGATTTTTGCAGATAATTAGTAAAATGAAGCCAATTTTACTTATATATACAGAAGCAACAGCTAATTTTTTGCCATCTCCGATATTATTTTTAATTTTACACTATAATAAAAAGCCCAAATGAATAAATTTTTCTGTGTTGTAAAATCTTTACTTTTTTGCTTAGTAGCCTTGAATGCTGTTAATTCAGTTTCTCAACCACTAATGCCAAAATGGATGTTTAATCCTTATGATGAAAAGTTGTTTATTGAGAACAATGGGCAATATGCTTCCATTGAATCTGAACTTAAATGCAAAATACTTTACGGTTTCGAGCAGGGAAATACAACATTCTATTTATGTGCTAATGAATTCATCGTTCAGGAATCAAAAGACCAGATAAATAACGATGCGGAAGATGTGAAGGAAGATGATCCTGCCAGAAGACAATATCCGGAATCAATTCATACTTACCTGCGTTTTTCATTTGGTTTGATTAATCGTGATATGGATATTCAAGGAGGTAAAAAAGCTGCTGAACTCAATAAATATCATCTCCCTGATGAGTCCGGAACTAAAAGAATGTTAACGGCTTCCTCTTTTGGTGAAGTGATTTTTAAGAATATTTATGATGGGATTGATTTAGTTTTTAATGCCCATGAAAATTATGGATTAAAATATAAGTATATCGTGCATCCTCATGCAAATATATCCTTAATAACTTTAAATTATTCCGGCAATGGAGAACTTCATCTTGATAAATCGGGGTCAATTCATGCGGGTATTCCCGGGGATGAAATCATTGATAACGCACCAAATGTTTATTATGCTGATGATTCGAAAGAAATAAAATCGAGTTATTCAATTACTAAAACCTCTTATAGCGTCAATACAGAAGATTATGACCATTCCAGGACAATAATAGTAGATCCCTGGGTTGTAAACCCTAATTTCACAGCTCAAAATGTTGCTTTTGATATTGCCTGCGATCCAATTGGAAATGTTTATGCTTTTGGCGGACAGAATCCCTGGAAATTAAAGAAGTTTACTGCAGGAGGAAACCCAATTTGGACTTACAACACCACTTATTCCTCCTGGTATGGCGATTTTGCCGTAGATATTTATGGAAATTGCTTTATAACAGAAGGATGTTGCGGCGGAGGCATCATGAAACTTGATTCTGCTGCTAATGTCCATTGGGATGTCAACATTGGTGTCTATGAATTATGGCGGCTTGCATTCAATTGCGATGACAGCAGACTATATCTTGCTAATGGCTATTCATCAGGCAATCCACTTGCTGAATCTATTAATTTATTAGATACCTCTAATGGCAACATCACTAATTCTACAATAGCATTTAATACTGCTCAGGAGGAACCCAGAGCCTTATCTGTTGCGCCAAATGGTGATGTATATATTCTTTCCTGCAATGCTTCCGATATATGGGCTATGAATCCTGGATTTACTCAATTATTTGCCGTCCCTAGCGGATATTCACTACTTTATAACGGTCCTCTTTATGCTAATGGAGGCAATACCACCTCCGGTCAGAATGGAATATCGGCAGGTAATAATTTCTTCTGCACAAGTAACGGAGCAACTCTTTATAAAAGGAATTTATTAAGCGGAGCATCGCTTGGTTCTATTGCTATTCCGGGTGGAAGTGCTGAAAACAACTCAGGTGTTTATGTTGATTTTTGCGGTAATATATTTGTTGGCTCTTCCAATGAAGTTATCAAATATGATTCTTCCTTAAATCAACTTGCCACCTATGCAACTACTGGTGCTGTTTATGATATTTTCCCAGGTTTAGGTGGAGATTTATTGGTTTGTGGAAATGGTTTCATTGCTGATATTGCAGCAGCCGTTTGTCCTCCCACTTTCAATCCTACTGCGGCATTCTCAGCATCGCCTTTAAATGGTTGTGCTCCTTTAACCGTTACTTTTACTAATACAAGTACTGGTGCAAATTCATATCATTGGAATTTCGGAGATGGAAATACTGATACTGTTTTGAATCCTACGCATACTTACACAACGGCTGGTTCTGATACCGTCACTCTTATTGTCTATGGCAGCGGTGGTTGCGGAGGTAATGGAACTGATACCGTTCAGCAGATTATTAATATTGTTACTGCGCCTACTGTTAATCTTGGAAATGATACATCCATTTGTCCCGGACAAAATGTGACCTTTAATGCCGGCAATCCCGGAGCTACTTATCAATGGTCAACAGGAGCTAACACACAAACTATAACTGTTAATACAGCAGGTACCTATTGGGTGATTGCTAGTTATGGAAACTGCTCTGATACCGATTCTGTTACCGTCACCATTTTACCAAATCTCACTGTTGCTTTGGGCAATGACACCACTCTTTGCATCGGACAAAGTTTAACCTTAAATGCAAGCAATCCGGGTGCTACCTATCAATGGTCAACAGGTGCCAATACTCAAATAATTAATGTAACTACAAACGGAACTTATTGGGTAAATGTAAGTCAGGGTGCTTGCACTGGAACGGATACAATCATTGTTAATTTTGTTGCGGGACCTGTTGTGAATCTTGGAAACGATACCACCTTATGTTCCGGTCAGCCGATTACACTTGATGCAGGCAATCCGGGTGATACTTATCTTTGGTCGAATGGTGCCTTTACTCAAACAATCATTCCGACAACTTCTGGAATTTATTGGGTTCATGTTACATCAAATGGAAATTGTGTTGCAACAGATTCAATTCATGTCACATTCACTCCATTGCCTGTTGTCAATTTAGGTCCCGATCAGGCTTTATGCAATGGAAATACCGCAACTTTCGATGCCGGAAACCCGGGAGATACTTATATCTGGTCAACTGGTGCCAATACTCAAACCATAACTGTTTCCACTGCAGGAACTTATTGGGTTCGAGTGGCAAATGGCACTTGTATTGGAACGGATACTGTTAATGTAATCACCAGTTTATCAGCATCCGTCAATCTAGGTCCTGATATTAAACTTTGTAATGGCGCATCAATTATTTTAAATGCAGGCAATCCGGGAATGAATTATCTTTGGTCGAATGGAGAAACAACACAAACCATTAATGTAACCACATCAGGAACTTATTACATAAATGTCAGCAGCAATGGTTGTACAGGTTCTGATACAGTAAATGTGGTTATTGAACCTCCTTTAACAGTTAGCCTCGGTCCTGATACAACTATCTGTCCTGGTGACCAATTAGTTATTGATGCTGGAAAAGGATATGCTGCATATTCATGGATTCCAGGAGGAGAAAGCTCGCATCTTCTCATTATCACTCAACCAGGGACTTATGGATTAACTGTTCTTGATTCCAATGGCTGCATTGCCCTGACTTCAATTTGGATTGCTGATTTTTGTCCTTCTGATTTATATGTTCCAAGTGCATTTTCTCCAACAGGAAATGGTATCAATGATTTGTTTTTTGCTTATTGCGAAAATGTTGCTGAGTTTCACATGTATATTTTCAATCGTTGGGGACAACAGATATTTGATTCCGAAGATATCAGCCAGGGATGGGATGGAAACTATAATGGTGAGCCTGTTCCGCAAGGAACTTATGTTTACCGGATAGATTATAAACTCTATAACTACGCCGAACTTCAAAAACATACCAAGGTAGGGACGGTTACTTTGATAAGATAAAAGAGTATTCGAATATTAAAAGAAAAGCCACCCAATAATAGAGTGATTTTTCCTTTTATTAAAGGTAATTTATTAGTTGTCTTTCATTTTATGATTTCTATTATCGTTTTAGTTATCATTCATTATTTAACATATTCAGGAAAACCATCATAAATTGTTATAAAACATGCAATTTTTGGTAGTACCATAAATATAAATTAGTTTTGAAGGCTTATAAGTAGTGTCCTTATTATTATCAGGATACATTTATTATAGAATAACGGGGTAGCTGAAAACCGATTAGTGTAAGCATAAACAAAATAAACTATAACTATTACAATGAAAAAAAACAATTACAAAAAAGAAATCTCTTTAAGAAGTTTGAATGGATTTATATTCTTCCTGCTTCTGATTATTGGTGTTTCGGTATTTAATCGTACAGATGCTCAGGTTCACCTATGAATATTACAAGTTTAGATCTTACTACCAACGGATGTACGAATGCATTAACAGACATTGCAAATGCAAAAGTTTATACACCAATAACCGGAGATACACTTTGGAGCGCTCCGTGGGATGACCAGGTATCAGGGCTTATAACCATTCCTTTTTATTTTGTTTATAATAATCAAACCTATAATACTTTGGGTATTTCCGCAAACGGATATATCACAATGGGTGCTGTTCCTTATAATGCATGGTGCGGATTACAAAATAATCCTTTGCGAACCATTGCTGGATATTCAACCGATTTAGTTTCGAGTGATTCAACATCCACAATTCAATACACCACTTTGGGATTATCACCCAACAGACAATTTGTGATTCAATGGACTGGATGCGAGCATTATGGTTCGGGTAGTAATTACTATACTTTCCAGGTTATCCTTAACGAAACAAGTAATACAATACAAGTAGTTTGGGGACCTACAACAGATGCAACAACAATGGGTGCAAATAATTGTTCAGATGCTTCTACTGAATCAGGAAGTGTTGGTTTGCTTGGTGATACAACCTCTGATTTCAATAACAGGGTGGTGACTAATGGAACAAATACATGGGCTACTTCTATTGCAGGAGATTCATTAAAATATGTTTGTAATATGTCCTCGATAAATATACCTGCAAATGGATTAACTTATACATGGACTCCACCAGCACCTGTTAACATGACTTATGTTTCAAGCACTACAGAATTTATAAACAATACTCAGGAAGATGTTCAGAATACAGCAGGTGTTCAGATATTAAAAATAAAAGTGGTGACAACAGGTTTGCTTTCACCTATGAATATTACAAGTTTAGATCTTACTACCAACGGATGTACGAATGCATTAACAGACATTGCAAATGCAAAAGTTTATTTCACCGGTCCTGATAATACTTTTTCAAATGCTAATCAATTTGGTTCTACTGTTAATACCCCGAATGGTGCTTATACTGTAAATGGTTCACAAACTTTATTTGAAGGAACAAATTATTTCTGGGTTACTTATGATTTAGATTTCAGTGCAGGTTATTTTGATACATTATCAGGTTGCTGTACCGATATTACAGGTTCGGGTGCAATGGGAACTCAGACACCTTCAATCACTTGTCCTGCAGGTTATCAGTCAATTGCAGCTCCTATGGCTTATAATTCATGCACCTCAGCATTTGTTGATAACTTAAATACTGACCCTCAAGGTTCTGTTAATAATCCTATTTTACAAGTTCAGATAACAACCAATACAGGCATTCTAGCTCCGTTTAATATTTCAAGTTTATCATTCAATACAAATGGTTGTACAGATGCAGCAGCAGATATTGCAAATGTAAATGTATATTTTACAGGAACAAGTAATGTGTTTTCGATGGCTAATCCATTCGGTTCTTTTAGTAATCCTAATGGTGCATATACTGTAACAGGAGCAGCAACTTTATCGGCAGGAACAAATTATTTCTGGGTAACTTATGACATAAAAAATACAGCTATAGTGAGTGATATTTTATCAGGATGCTTTACACAGGTTGTTGGTTCAGGAACTATGGGAACACATGTCCCTGTTGTATCTTGTCCTGTTGGTTACCAGACTGTTATTCCTACATTAGGAAATTGGACAGTAGTAACAGCCACTGCTCCCGATTATAATATGGGTGGGATGCTTTTACTTTCTAATGGAACTGTGATGTGTAAGACATCGGGTGATGATACTTCTGGTTATGGAAAACGTTGGGATTTACTGACTCCTGACATTCATGGAAGCTATATCAATGGAACATGGTCACAACTTGCTTCCATGCATGATTCAAGACTTTATTTCTCCTCACAGGTTCTTAAAGATGGACGTGTTTATATTGCAGGAGGTGAGTATGGAACAGGACAATCAAAAAGTGAAGTATATAATCCATTGACTGATACCTGGACTCAATGCCCTGTCACAGGATATGCTTACGGTGATGCGAATTCGGAGATTAGACCTGATGGAACTGTTCTTCAGGCATGCGAATGGAATAATATTTCCTTCATTTATAATCCACAAACAAATACTTATGGAGGACAATCTTCAATGCTAGGTGGTGTTGATGAATCTGCATGGGTGAAACTGCCTGATAACAGTGTTTTATTTGTAAATATAGGAACAGAAACATCGGAAAGATATATTCCTTCCACGAATCAATGGATTGCAGATGGTAATTTACCTGTTGAATTATATGATGCTTATGGTAGTGAAACAGGAGCTGGTTTCCTTTTACCGGATGGAAGAGTATTCTATATCGGTGCCACAGGATTCACTGCATATTATACACCATCAGGAAACACTAATCCGGGAACATGGGCAGCTGGTCCAATGGTTCCATGCTACCAGGGAACTCCTGATGCTGCTGCTGCAATGATGGCTGATGGAAAAATTCTTTATGCTGTTTCTCCGGTTCCGATTCCTGGAAATGTTTTTCAGGCACCAACTATATTTTATGAATTCGATTATCTCACCAATAGGTTTATACAAATTGGTGCGCCAGGTGGTGGTACTTCGGTGAATGAACCTTGCTATGTTACCAGTATGGTTGATTTACCTGATGGTTCTGTTCTCTTTGCTCAGCAGCAAGAAAACTGGTCGAACATATATTATGTCTATACCCCTGCAGGTCCTCCCCTTCCTGAAGGTAAACCTATTATAAGTCATATCATTCAAACAAGTTGTGATTCATTTATGATTACAGGAAAATTATTTAATGGAATATCTGAAGGCGCTGCTTATGGAGATGACTGGCAAATGGCTAGTAATTATCCTATCGTACGAGTTCAGGAAGGAGGAAATGTATATTATGCCCGCACATCGAACTGGAACAGAACAAGCGTTCAGACAGGCAATGCTGCTGATACGGCATTATTTGTTCTTCCATCCGGATTGCCCGATACTTCTTTCTGGTTAATTCTTTCTGCAAATGGAAACCCTTCGGATTCAGTGTTGTTCAGTCCTTTTCCAATTGTATCATTCGCAGGATTACCCGATACTATATGTATTACTGATGGAAATATAACATTAACCGGAAGTCCTGCAGGAGGAACGTTTTCAGGTTCTGGAGTAACTGCAAATGTATTTAATCCCTCAACACTTACCACCGGAAATTATACTATTGTTTATTCCTACACTGATAATACTACAGGATGCCAGGAATCTTCGAGCAGAAATATATATGTAAGTGCATGCACAGGGATTCCAGTTATAAATAACACCGGAAATTCTTTGCATATTTATCCAAATCCTGCAGAAGGACAAGTTACAATTTCTTTTCTTTCAAAGACTGCAGGTAATTATCATTTAATGATTACTGATATTATTGGTAAGACAATTATGGAAGATGGAGGTAAATCTATTGAAGGAGAAAATAAATATTCCATTAATCTCGATGGTAAAGCAAAAGGAGTATATTTAATCACACTTCAAAACGGAAACGAAATATTTAATGCTAAATTGATTGTGGAATAATATACAGGTTCATAATACCATAAAAAAGTGTGCAATATATAATAATTGGTAAAATAGATTCTAACAAATAATAAAGAATAGTAACCAAAAAGGAAACATATAAAGGTTACATTGTCGGTTGTTTAAACAATACCCTGTTTTTATTAATTATTATTTTTTATTTCTCAACAATCCATTTTTTTGCTTCATCTAGTTCATCATCAGAAAATAGTTTTACTACATGATTTAACCTGTTACCATAGTAAATAGAAAATGAATCTATATAGATATCCTCCAATACTAATGCAACTTTTTTCCATGATGAGGAATGTTTTATTCCTGCTGTATTACCATCCAGTATTGCTGTTAAGTCAAAGCCTGTATAGTCATTTCCCATTAAATAAAGAAGATTAATTTTTTTATTCATTTTCAGCATCTTCCTGATTTCAGGAATCAATACCTTCTTATAATCCTCTTTTGTTATGTCTCCATCTGCTGAAATTCCCAAAATATTTTCAGGAAGATCTGAAATAATATGTATCATGTTATTGTTTTTAGGTTATTTTTAAATTATTAGAATTTTACATTTAAAACCCGGCAGGTATAATAAATAATGCCTGCCGGATTTATTTTATTTATTGATTTTTAGCAAGTAATTTAAAGAACTGATCTAACTGAGGTAACAGAACTATTCGTGTTCTACGATTAAGAGATCTGCCATCGGCATTATCATTTGATGCAATCGGATCATATTCACTATGTCCGGCAGCAGTCATTCGTACTGGACTAATTTTATAATTGGTTTGAAGAATTCTTATTACAGAAGTAGCCCGCAATACACTCAAATCCCAGTTGTCAGCCATAAATTCTGTTTGGATAGGCACATTATCGGTATGTCCTTCAACCATTACATCCAGTTCAGGATGGGCATTCAACACGCTGGCAATCTTACCTAAAACAGTTTTGGCTTTATCCGTTACTTCATATCTGCCTGTATTAAAAAGTAGTTTATCTGATATATCAATATAAACCACACCTTTTTCAACTTTTATATTTACATCATTATCATTGATGTTCTGTAAACTGCTTTTCAGGTTCAAAACAAGATTCATGTTCAATGAATCTTTCCTTCTCATTTCTGCCTGAAGGTTATCAATAAAACCTTCCTTTTCTGATAATCTTTTTAAAGATTCCTTCATACTTTCTGCCTGTTTGCTGTTTAATACCGACAAATCCTGCAAGGTATTCAACATCTGATCGCCGTGTTTCCGAAGATAATCAAGTTGCTCTTCCAACGATTTATTTTTACTGGTTAATTCATCATTTAATGATTGGAATTTAGTCAGGTTGTCTCCGCAAATTTTACTCTCCGACAGAACTTTTTGATAGTCCCTGTTCAAGGCATTATATTTTTTAGTACTCACACACGAAAACAGCGTAGTGGTGAGTATCAGAACGATTACAATTTTTAAATTTTTCATTTTATTATTTATTAAAAGTTTATGATAATTTAGTTTTTATAAGATTAAATTTTGAAATTCATCTACCTGTATTTGCAGTTATAAACTACATATACCGAAATGAATAACATTAAATTCCATCCCTGAATGAACAGGGATGAAATTTTTATTAAAAAACTAAACTATCGGAGGACCACGGCTTGAATTATAATAAACAAGCGGGTTTTGATAGGTGGATTCTAAATAAGATTGTATTTCTTCTTTGGTTAAAGAAACAACCGAAACATAATATGGCGAAACAATAAAAACTGAATCAAAGAAAAACCGTACTTTTTCCTTTTGAGGAAAGGTATCTTTATTATAATTTAATTCAGAGGTAAAAACACCGGAACTTTCAGGAGCATTAGTACTCTTATTATCATGTTTAAAGTACTCCTGAGAAGTGTTATTAAGTGAAGTATAATAAAGATAAAGAGGTCGGAAAGGAAGAAGGTAATATAAAACAATAGTATAAAGAAGTATGCTTGCACCTTTCTTTATTATCTGGTTTAGTTTCATTTATTTCTAATAGTTTTGAAAGAAGAATCAAATATCATGCAAAAACCATATTTAAAGACTTATTTATTATTGAAAAAATGAATTTTTATTATATCCAAACCTATCTTCTATTGATTTGATATTCCTGAAAGGAGAAAAATCTTTCAGGAAATTTGGTCATGATTTTCCTTTATTATTTTTCTTTCCAAAAGTCTCTATCACCTTTAATATCTCCTTATCATTCTCAAGTTCAGGAGCATATTCAAATAATAGAAAGTGTCCATCAAAATCAAGTTTAAGAGCAGTGTTTAAGAACTTATTTCCATTCTTCCGATCATTTAACCGGTAATAAAACATGGCTTTTATATAAAATAATTCATCATAAACAGGATGTTCTTTTATACCTTTTTCCAATTCTTCGAATGCTTCCTCCTTCTTATTAATTCCCCAAAGAAATTGGGGATAATAATAATAAAAACCATCACTAAAATATTCATCTTCCAGTATCCTGTCAAAAGCTATTTGAGACTTCTTTATTAATCCCGCTTTAAATAAGGCGTAAGCGTATATACAATAAACATAACTCGAATATTCTTCATCTAATTCAAGCGCTTTTTCAAAATATCCGATTGATTCTTTATGCAATCCTTGTTTCCCTAAAGCAAGTCCGATGGAGTACCATGGGCAATCATTTTCAGGATTCAATTCACTATATTTCCTGTATGCAATTTCTGCATTTTTATATTGTCTTGATCTCATATAGCAATCTCCTATAAAATAATACATGTATGGAATGTTTTCTTCTTGTTTAGTTTCTTCATATTTTGGATAGAAATAATCATCTGTTGGTTTCGAATATTCAATACTCAAACGAAAATTAAGAATTGCTTCTTCATATTTATCCGATGACCGAAAGTGATGTGCCTTTAAATTATAACAATACGCATTTTCAGGGTTCAGACTAAGCGAAAAATCAAACGATTCAATGGCTTCTTTGCCTTTTGAAAACGAGCAATAAATTTCTCCAAGAAACATCCACCTGTCAGCGGAGGAAGGATTGTCTTGTGCTATTTTATTAAAAAAATTTATTGTTTCAACACCTTTTTCTTCATGAGAAAACCTGTAAATCTCAACTATTTTTTTCAACGTTTCAAAATCGCTTGAATACTTTATGCGCTCCTCATTAAAAAGTTCAAATGGTTCCA
>Ga0206936_1101_pt1 | contig 25271 bp, 22 predicted proteins | sample Alteio_BWOrgHeat_14_FD_152922 | JGI IMG/M metagenome (GOLD analysis project Ga0206936, IMG submission 152922) | Enriched cells from forest soil in Barre Woods Harvard Forest LTER site, Petersham, Massachusetts, United States -... | ecosystem: Environmental > Terrestrial > Soil > Temperate forest >... | reverse complement strand
CGCTCGTCGCACTGGGCAGCTATGCTTATGATTGGAACGCGGACGACATCGACAGCTTGTCGTTCGAAGAAGCGGTGATCGCGGCGCACGACTCGGGCGCGACAGTGAATTTCGACGACGCGACCAACAACCCGCGTTTCTCCTATGTCGAAGACGATCACACCAAGCATGACGTCTGGTTCCTCGACGCCGTAACAGCCTACAATCAGATTCACGCGGCCGATCCCTATCGGCCCGCAGGCTACGCGGTGTGGCGTCTGGGCAGCGAAGACCCGTCGATCTGGTATGTGATGGGCCAGCGTTACGGCGCGCCTGCGCCGATTGCGCTGCGCCACATCCCTATCATCGAGGATATTGATTTCGAAGGCAGCGGTGAGATGATCTCGGTCGAGGCCCATCCACAAGCGGGTGGCCGCACGTTCGGGATTGACCACGAAACCGGCGACATCAACGACGAGACCTATACCAAGCTTCCCACCGGCTATGTCATTCGCCAGTTCGGCGCCGCGAAAAAGGAGATCGCGTTGACCTTCGACGACGGCCCCGATGCGGAGTGGACGCCAAAGATTCTCGACATCCTCAAGGCGAACCACGTTCCGGCCACCTTCTTCATCATCGGCAGCAATGCGGAAGCCAATCCCGATCTGGTAAAACGGATCGTCGCCGAAGGCCACGAGGTTGGCAGCCACACCTTCACTCATCCCAACCTGTCGGACACGCCGGAAGAAGCCATTCCGCTGGAGTTGAACGCCACGCAGCGTCTGTTCCAGGCGCTGACGGGCCGCTCGCTCAGGCTGTTCCGGCCGCCCTATCTCGGCGATGCCGAGCCCACCGACGAAGACCAGATCGCCCCCCTCGAAACCGCGCAGGACATGGGCTACATAACGGTTGGCGAACATGTCGATCCGGTTGACTGGGCCTTGCCGGGCACCGATCAGATCATCAAGCGCACGCTGCAGCAGATTCACTCCGCGCGCGCGAGTATGCCGCGCAACATCGTGCTGTTCCACGACGCGGGCGGCGATCGCGAGGAAACCGTCGAGGCACTGCCCGTCATCATCGCGAAGCTGAAGGCCGAGGGCTATCAATTCGTGCCCGTGTCGAAGCTGGCAGGACTGACGCGCGATCAGGCGATGCCACTGCTGTCGCCGACTTTGGCGCTGCTCACCGACCGCGTGGTGTTCCTCACCATGAGCAAGGTAGGGCATTTCCTCTATTATTGCTTCCTGGCGGCGATCTTCCTTGGCATCGCACGCGCGCTGATGATCGTGGTGCTGGGCGTATGGAACGCACGTCGCGAACGCAAGCAGGAAGCCGCGCCCGCGCTGGGCGAGCCGTTTCAGGTGTCGGTCATTATTCCCGCCTACAACGAAGAAAACGTCATTGTAGCGACGGTGCAGCGTATCCTTGCCAGCACCTACCGGCGCATGGAGATCATCGTCGTCGACGACGGTTCGAAGGACAACACCTTCAGCGTGCTGCAATCCCAGTTCGCCGATCATCCGGCGATCGCGCTGCTCAGCATTCCCAACGCCGGCAAGGCCAATGCGCTGAATGTCGGGCTTGCGCGCGCGACAGGTGACGTGGTCGTGGCTCTCGACGCGGACACGCAGTTCAACCCGGACACGATTTCGCGGCTGGTGCGCTGGTTCGCCGACCCTAACGTCGGCGCGGTCGCTGGCAACGCCAAGGTCGGCAACCGGATCAACATGATTACGCGCTGGCAGGCGCTGGAATATATCGTGGCGCAGAATCTGGAGCGCAGGGCTTTGGCCGCGCTTGGCACGCTCACCGTCATTCCTGGCGCGGTTGGTGCCTGGCGACGCAGCGCCATCGAGCAGATCGGCGGTTTCCGCAGCGACACCGTGGCCGAAGACCAGGACCTAACCATCGACTTGCAACGCGCGGGCTATCGCGCGCTGTTCGACAGCTCAGCCGTCGCGTGGACGGAAGCGCCCACGACATTTAGAGGTCTTGCGAAGCAACGCTTCCGTTGGGCGTTCGGTACGCTGCAATGCCTGTGGAAATATCGCGGACTGACTTTCAACCCGCGCTACGGCGCGCTTGGGATGATTGCGCTGCCGCAAGTGTGGATGTTTCAGATTCTGCTCACCGCATTGGCGCCTTTGGCCGATCTGCTTCTGATCTGGCAGCTTGTCTGGCAGGGCATCGCCTATATCGAGCACGGCTCGGAATTCAACAACGCCGATCTCATCACGGTAGGCGTCTATTACTGCATCTTCATGGGCATCGACCTGATGACGGCGTTCTTCGGGTTCCTTCTGGAGAAGAAGGAAGACTGGAGCCTGTTGTTGTGGCTCACGCTGCAGCGCTTCGGCTATCGTCAGCTGATGTATTACGTCGTCGTACGCTCGATCTTCACGGCGATGAAGGGTCCGCTGGTCGGCTGGGGCAAGCTGGACCGCACCGCAACGGTACGGATGCCGGAGGCCACCGAAGTACCCGTGGGCTGACCCTTTACGCCACTGCGCGCGACACAGCGAAACCGGCGATGGGCGGCGGCGCCCGTCACCAGCGTACGCCCCAAGCCGTGTCCATGACCGCGAGCTTGACCGTCCATGCGTTGAGCGTGGCAAGGTTGGTGAGATCGTACGCTATGTAGGCGATGAAGCCGAAGACAAGGCCGAAGATCAGCGCGGTCATTCGGTTTGCGCTTTTGAGCACGGGATTTATCGCAAGGACGAGAATTCCCGTGGCATAGAACAAATAGAACAGGCTCGCGATCGGCCAGTTCGGCGGATCGCGCAGCGGCGGCTCCAGCACGGGGCGAAAGACGCTCGGCGCAAAATAAAGGCTACAGTCACAGCGCGTCTTCGACGGTCGGGACCAGCAGCGCCGACACATAGAATGCAAGATAGATCATGCCGTCACCTCTAATGCGTGGTGACGAACGTCACGATGTCTTCGCGCAAGGTCGTGCGCGCGCGGAAGGGTTTGGCGACGGACAGGATGATTCCGATATGGGCGACGTCGGGATAGACGATCTCCCTGACGTCGGTGCCGAACGACCGCAGCCGCGCGGCCATGCGTTTGGTGTTGCGCGGCAGGACGGTGGTGTCGTCGGAGCCGGTGACGAGCAGCATGGGCGGGCGTTTCGCGTCGATGTAGCGTATGGGTTGTGTCTCTTCACGGCGGTCGCCGCCGAAGATGTTGATCAGCTCCGGGCTCTTCAGCGGCAGGAAATCATAAGGCCCGGAGATTCCGATTACGCCGCGGATCCAGACGGGATCGGCGTGGACCTCGCGCAGATACCGCGGGTCTGAGGCGAGCATGACGGCGTTGTAGGCGCCGGCGGAATGGCCGGCGAGGAAGAGGCGGTTTGGATCGCCGCCATATCGGGCGACATTTTCGTGCACGAAGCGGAAGGCACTCGCGCTGTCTTCCACGAAAGCGGGATATTTGACCTGGGGGTAAACCCGGTAATCGGCGATGGCGACGACGATACCCTTGCTCGCAAACGCTTGGCCGAATGCGAGGTACCAAGATTTGCTGCCGCTGTCCCACGACCCGCCATAGAAAAACAGGATCACGGGCGCGGACGTCTTCAACCCGTCGGGGATATATAGGTCGAGCTTCTGGCGCGGATCGGCGCCATAGGCGAGATCGCGCACCACGCGATAGCCGCTCCTGGGAACGGTGACGTTCAGAAGGCTGGCGGGCGAGCAGGCGACCAAGAGCGCCGCCAGCGCGCTAGCGCCCAACCGGGATATCTGGCCTCGCATCCGCGTTCCCCTGAAAAACCGTCTTTCTCGAATGATCCGGGAGTAAAGCCAGTCCGTAAAGCGAATATGAGCAAGATCGCCATCATCGAAACCGGGATTTCCGGCCTTTCGGCCGCTTATCTCCTGAACCCTCATCACGAAATTACCGTATACGAAAAGAGCCACGGATCGGGGGCATGGCCGTACAGTTACGGTGCGCCATGGTGACCGAATCATTGCGGTGAATACCGGGCTCATCGTCTCGAGGGTCACTACAAGTTTCACGTTTCCGTCGCGGAACCGGATCGCGGTGCAGGCTGACCTTTACAACGACAAGGGCTTGCGACCCCGCTTGCGGGCCGCATGCGGCCGCTGAGCGATTGGCGCCTACTGGCGGCGTTTCTCGCCAATCTGCTGTTGATGCTGAAGGCAATCGGCCTCATCCATTACCAGGCAGCAAAGCTTTTCCTGAAAGGCGTACGGCACGTCCACAAACCGCCGCCGCCAGAGGCGGGCGTTTCGCGTTCAGAGGCGATCAAGCGTGCACGAGTTCGACCTGCACCACATCCGTTCTGTTGACGGCAAAGGCGGCTGCACAGATCCCGAAATAGAATTGCCAATTACGCAGGAACTTGATGTCGTGGCCCAGTGCCGCGATTTCGGCCTCGCACGCGCTCATGCGCGCCGACCATTCGCGCAAGGTACGCGCATAATCCTGGCCGAAGGCGAAGGAATCGCGCACTTTCAGCCCAGCGCGTTCGGCCTCTTCGCGGAAGCGCCTAAAGGATGGCAGCATTCCGCCAGGGAACACGTAGTGGCGGATGAAGTCGCTGCGTGCGCGGTAGCCCGCAAAAAGATCGTCACGGATCACGATGGTCTGGATCACTGCGCGGCCGCCCTGCCGCAGACGTTCGGCGACGGCGCGGAAATATTGCGGCCAATAGCGTTCGCCCACCGCTTCGAACATTTCGATGGAGACGACGGCGTCGAAGCAGCCGCCAACCTTGCGGTAATCTTCGAGCCTTATGTCGGCATGGCCGTTCAGCCGCTTCTTGGCGAACTCATATTGCGCGGGCGAGATGGTGAGGCCCGTGACGTCGAGCGAGGCGCCAGCGGCCTGTTCGGCGAAGCCGCCCCAGCCGCAGCCGATCTCCAGCAGAGAGCCACGCTGTTTCTCAAGCCGTTCGAGGATGCGGTGATATTTGCTGCGCTGAGCGTCGGCGAGGTTTCTCGCGCCATCGCGGAACAATGCGGAGGAATAGGTCATCGTTTCGTCGAGCCACAGCGAATAGAAATCGTTGCCGACGTCGTAATGCGCCTCGATGTTGCGGCGGCTGCCGCTGACGCTGTTGCGGCGCACGAGCGCGTTGTGCAGCACAAAGCCGAGGCGATTGAGGAAATTGCCGTGCGCGAAGCCTTCGAGATGATCAAGGTTGAGCAGAAAGAACGAAATCAGCCTTTCGACGTCGTCCGTCTCCCAGGCGCCCGCGATAAAATCTTCGCCAAGCCCGATGTCGCCGCGCGTGACGAGCCGGCTCAACACATCCCATTCCCTGATCGCGAAGGTCGCAGTGGGGCCGGGCCCCGGACCCCGGGCGATATGTTCCGAACCATCCGGCGCGATGAACGTCAACGTGCCGGCCTGCACGCGGCCAAGCGCCTCGTGCCAGCGTTTTTTGAGAATGCCCCGCGGAACCAAGCTCATCTGTGCCGTTGTCCCGTACCCGCCCTTGCGGATGACAGTATGTTCATCTGTGCGGGGCTCGTCTATGCCTACGTCGATCCAGCATCGGCGGCCCACACCGAATGCCCCTGCCCATCGCCACGCCGGCGCTCGCTTTTGCCATGATGAGCCTGCTGTGGCCGGTCAGCCTCAACTCCGTGACGTCGGTATCCATGGATATGGTAGGGGCGCCGGGCTTTGCGATTGTTGCGATTGCGAACGCCTGTCTCGCAAAGGCGACGGAATGCGGAACCAGATCATTTTATGCTGATCGTCGCCTGGAGCACTGGGAGGACAACATCCACGACGAATTGCTGATGCATGACCTCGCTTTCGGACGTAGCGATCTCGCAATGTCGTACAAGCACTACGAGGAGGCCACGCAACGCGGAGCAGGCCTATGAGCTTTCCAAAAAAGCATTCGACGAAAGGCGAGCCTCACGGCCACCGCCTCCACCGAGGGCCAGCACGGGCGCGTCGTTGGTGCCGTCGCAGCACATGGCCACAAAAGCTTGAAAACTATCTGGCTCACAAGGTTCTGTCGTGATGGCTTCGACATATCGTGGGGGTTGTCCCCAAATTACCCGAATACTCGAGAATGGGATTAAATTTGGATTGGCCGCTCTTCGACCAATTTGACCCCAAACATTACGCACTCCGCGCCTGCCTTTGAGCATGCGTAGTTCGTTCAGATCTTCCTCAAGCAACGTCGCCTGTTCGTGCGGATTGCCCCGCCAGCGCGAGACTTCTGATGTCCGTAACCAGAGCCGTAGGAGCAGCAAGTCCTCTGCATGGCTGCGCGAAACGAATATCACTGCCAAGAGATAGGCCGGAGAACGCCGTACCCTGCTTGCGTTCTCGAACGGCTATGTCGAACATTCGTATGCGGATGCAGCCTTTTCCAGACGTGCGCATGTGTGCAACACGCCCGAACTGCCAATCGGAAATATTACCTCCACTTGAATCACACGTCTGGCCCTCTATAGGTGCCTAGAAGCCTATCCCAAAAGAGATCGATAACTGCGAAATTGCTATCGGCATGTCGGTGATGAATGAAGTGAAGTTCCTGTTTTCGTCTGAACCAAGCAAACCGCTGCAATCGCGATTCCTCTACGTGATATTCCTTGTCGAAAAAGACATGGGCGTAAAATGACGAGGCGCAGGCGATCACCTGAACCACGAAGAGATCAAATGGCAATATGAAATACGTACACGTTCCCACCAGAAACACTGGAATAAAGAAGAAAGGCGTGTTGTTACCTTCCTCGCCGAGGTACGTCCGTGAAACAAGATGATCTTTGGAATAGTAAGTGTGATGGAAGTTGATGTGATTGCGGAAGAATCTGGCACCCAACGGATGGTGACCGAGTTTGTAGTGCATCAGCGTTTGCGCAAATGATACAATCAAGTGCGTAACAATAGCGATCATGAGAAATAGCGGAAGCCGTAAAAGGAACTGAGCTACCATCGCGGCACATCACCTCTTCTCCGGCTCGCCGCTGTTCAATTCGCAGATGCGTCCGGGTGAGGATCGGACTTCGATCGGCTCAATTCTTTGCGGCCGCGCGCCGCGAACGCGGTCTCAGTAGTCCATTCCGCCGCCCATTCCGCCTCCAGGCATACCGGGGGACGAATCCTTCTTCGGGTGCTCTGCAACCATCGCTTCGGTTGTGATTAGGAGCCCGGCGACCGAAGCCGCATTCTGAAGTGCGGTACGTACGACTTTGGTGGGATCCACGATACCTGCGTCGACGAGGTCGACATAGGTTTCGGTCTGCGCATCGAAACCGAACGTATTCGACTTCTGTTCAAGCAGCCTGCCCACCACGATCGAGGCTTCGACGCCCGAGTTCTCGGCGATCTGACGAATCGGGGATTGTATTGCCTTGCGCACGATGGCGATACCTGCAGTCTGGTCTTCATTATCACCGATCAGGCCAGAGAGTGCCCTGGTGGCATAGAGAAGTGCTGCGCCGCCGCCGGGAAGAATGCCTTCTTCTACCGCCGCCTTGGTAGCGTTGAGCGCGTCATCGACGCGGTCTTTCTTGTCCTTCACTTCGACCTCGGTGGCACCACCGACCCGGATCACGGCGACGCCGCCAGCCAGCTTCGCCAGCCGCTCCTGCAGCTTCTCCTTGTCGTAGTCTGAGGTGGTCTCCTCAATTTGCTGCTTGATCTGGCTTACGCGGGCCTGAATGTCGTTCTTCTTGCCCGAACCATCAATGATGGTCGTGTCGTCCTTCGTGATGCGCACCTTCTTGGCGGTGCCTAGCATGGTGAGCTTCACGTTCTCAAGCTTGATGCCGAGGTCTTCGCTGATCACCTGGCCGCTGGTGACGATGGCGATGTCTTCCAACATAGCCTTGCGGCGATCGCCGAAGCCCGGCGCCTTCACGGCCGCAACCTTGAGGCCGCCACGCAGCTTGTTGACGACAAGGGTCGCCAGCGCCTCGCCGTCGACTTCTTCTGCAACGATCACGAGGGCGCGGCCGGCCTGCATCACGGATTCAAGAAGTGGCAGGATCGGCTGCAGCGAGGAAAGCTTCTTCTCATGGATCAGGATGAACGGATCGTCGAGTTCGGCCACCATCTTCTCGGCATTGGTGATGAAATAGGGCGAGATGTAGCCGCGGTCGAACTGCATGCCTTCGACAACCTCCAACTCGGTGTCCTGGCTCTTGGCCTCTTCCACCGTGATCACGCCTTCGTTGCCGACCTTCGCCATTGCCTCCGCGATCATCTGACCGATGAGCCTGTCGCCGTTCGCCGAAATCGTACCGACCTGGCCGATTTCGTCGTTGGACTTAACCTTCTTCGACCGTTTCTTGAGGTCGGCAACGACGGCAGCGACTGCCTTCTCAACGCCGCGCTTCAGATCCATCGGGTTCATGCCGGCCGCAACCGACTTGGAGCCTTCGCGCACGATTGCCTGGGCGAGCACTGTGGCGGTCGTTGTGCCGTCGCCTGCCGCGTCGTTGGTTTTCGAGGCCACTTCGCGCACCATCTGCGCGCCCATGTTCTCGAACTTGTCGGCCAGCTCGATTTCCTTGGCGACGGTAACGCCGTCCTTGGTGGAGCGCGGAGCGCCATAGCTCTTTTCGATCACGACATTTCGGCCCTTGGGGCCCAGCGTCACCTTCACGGCTTCGGCGAGAATGTCGACACCGCGGAGCATCTTCTCACGCGCATCGGCACCGAATTTGACGTCTTTCGCTGACATATCGATTGTCTCCTGAATGCTTTTTGCGGGGATACGCTTCGAATAACTCCGCGGCTACGCCGCCTTCTTAAGGGGCTTCGCGGTTCGGCCTTCGAGCACGCCCATTACGTCGGACTCCTTCATTATCAGGAGTTCCTCGCCATCGACCTTCACCTCGCTGCCCGACCATTTGCCGAACAGGACGAAGTCGCCGACCTTCACTTCGGGCAGGACGCGCTTGCCGTTGTCATCGAAGGCTCCTGGACCGACGGCGATGATTTCGCCTTCCTGCGGCTTCTCCTGGACAGTGTCCGGGATGATGATGCCTCCAAGAGTCTTCTGATCTTCTTTGACGCGACGGACGACCACACGGTCACCTAGTGGGCGAAATTTCATGAAATCTCTCTCCAGAATTGTCAGATCGGGGAAGTGAGCGCCGTGCCCGGCGGGATCGCCGGCAGAACGACACTCACGCATGTGGAGTGCCAGGACGATTTACCCGAAAATAGGTACTTGGATCGACGTATTCAAGTGCTGCTGTTTACTATTGTCACTGCCAAGGCCGCATCCATTCTAAAAACTTACGTCTGCGTGCAAGACCTTTTAGGTACCGCCTCGGTTTGAAGCCCTTGTTGAGGTGTGGTCGTACCCCGCGCTAGGCAAGCGCAACGCACTCTTGGCAAAGTCAGGGGGAACACACGAAAAGACCTTGGAAACAGGCCTTTGGGGGCAGAAATCGAGGGGAAACGAGGTGAGAACAAGGGCAGAACATCGGAGAACCCAATCCCAAAGTTTTCTCGGATGCCCCCGAAAGCGGATTGGGATTGCAGAAAGCCATTCTCCCTAGCCCGCGTCCCTAACAGGGATAGTGACATCCATAAGTTGCCGACAACGTAAGCATGTATTGACTGGCCGGATATTTCTTGTGGAGAGCGCGGTCGGCTTTTTTGGCCTCCGTCACGCACTTTGAAAAAGACTTGCCTCTCACCTTCCATCCCAATTCAAACTCCTCTGAGCCAGTCGTCTTGGAGGTGGTGTGCACTCGATATATTGTAGCCGCGGCAAAACAGGAGGGATCCGCGTTGGCGGGACTAGCGTCCATGCTCAGCGTCAGAGCCAGAACGGAAGCGATCGCAACGGTCGCACGGTCCAAATATAATACTATTGTAATTTTACGTTCGTGGCTGCCGAATTTGATAGGCATAGTCACCTGACGGGTTCGTACCAGAATAAAAACAGCCTATTACATTGCTATGTCTTCAACCAGACGGCGGAAGCTGTGCCTACCCGTCACGCAATGCGTGCATTTGGCCTGCAAAACGCGGCACGCGCCCGCGTGCAAACAAGCCGGTTATATGCGCACATTCACAGGCTGGCGCCCAATTCGGCGCCAATATGCACAGGCTGACAACACCAAAGGCGACTTCGCGCGCGCGCAGTGGACAACCATTATGTTGAACCGATTTCTCTGTAGTTCGTTTCCACTTCACTATGGCAGTGACCTCTATGACAGGTGCCCACATCGCGGGGCCTTCTTTCCGAACCACAGCTCTGCGTTTTGGTCGCGCATGGAGGACATCGTATCGGCCATATGGTGATCTTGAATTCAGTGAATACGGGCGCGATTCTTGGTTTCCGCATGGCTGGTGGATACTCGGTGCGGTCCTCTCAGGTGCCATGTTCTGGGTCGGCTTCTTTTGGCTTATTTGAAGTGACAATACCACAAAAGCAGCCGGACACGCTGAAAGGTGTCGGGCGGAGTAATTGGAAGCCAAATTCCGGGGTTGGTGCACCCACAATAGAACTTAATCGTGAAAACGCGCATCCACGATGATCGTTCCCGACGAGACATTTAGATGACCTGCCACTAGCTACGGACTCACAGGGATATGACAACGTTTACAAAAGCGCTGTGACGCTGGAAGCCTGCTAACTAGAGCGAGTTCCATTCATATTGGGGCATATCCATCGAGAGCAAAATAGTTTGCGCTCCTTTGCGCTGAGGCGCGCTTCCGAAAGTCGAATCACATGCCAAGACTCTGCCCGTCTCCGGCCCATCGGAATCCCCTGATTCAAAGTCGTTGGAACCCGCTCTAGTGATCGTGATGGTCGCTGGGGCCGCTATGATCCTGATGATCCGTGCGCCAAGGCCACCGGTCATGACGCGCGTTCGCCGGATGATTCACGTCTACGACCACGGTTCCATTCGACGGAGTCGAACGGCCTGCGCCGCTATACATGAAAATTGCCAGCCCGATGACGGCAACAATCAGACCGCCTACCAATAGAGCGAGGAACGGTGTGATGGCATTACCGGTGTTATCGGCCATAATGCACCCTTTCGCAATCAAGCGTCTGGCTGAGAACGGCCCTACCTCGCTAGAGTTCCATAACGCTGAAGCAGCATTTCAAAACACGATCTTTACAGATCGCTTCGTTACAAAAACCCGCACCAGCACCGTTGTTGCAATCACAATCACTTCTGCGGCTTCTGAAATGTGCGGTAAGATCAAATTACTTGCGATTGTCTGAGCTTTAATCAAATCGCCCTTAAAGTCCTCATGGAATTTCGGGTCCTAGCGTTGGATTCGCTGATTTGGAAACGAGGGTCACGACGATAGCGAGCTCGAACAGAGTTTGATGCGCCTGGGGCGACGGCTGGACTGAGTTCTGCCCCGCGATGCGGCTTGGACGCCAGCTTAAATAAACTTCTTCTTCGGCTTCGGGTCAGTCTTGATGTCGATTTCCACAAGTCTGCGGATTGCCTCACGTGAGAGTGCGGAAGGCGAGTTTGTTGCTGAAGTCATAAGTACAGCCACATTGATGATGAAGGTGAGATAGAGAAGTTGGAACTAAGACAGCAGCACACCGTTTGATATTCGTGACGTGGCTGGCACTCCCGCCGGCCATGTGACCCTGAAGGTCCGGCGATCCTCCCTATCGGGTCCTCGATTCTTGGAGTTTGCATTTACCGAGAATAACGCGCCATTTTTCCTGCGAGCGCTCCGTGTGTGGGGGGGTGGCCGCTCAAATCCGCCACTGCCGGCATGTTAAGTTCATTGTCGGACGTGGAAGCGTGCGGCACGCTGGACCTATTCCGTTCTAAAGGCTTTCGTTACTCGGAGCAGTATTCAACGATGCAGGTCCGTCTGACTTTTTCGGCGCATTATTCTGGCCCGCCAACGCGAGGGCCACCACAGGATTCATGCTATCGACCATTGCTGTTGGGATCAGGATTGTGGCTCCGCGCTCCTTGGTCGTCTCGTAGATGATATTCATGGCGCGCAGCTGCAGAGCCGTCGGATGATCCGCATAGGTCATTGCTGCCTCAACAAACTTTCCAGCTATTGCCGCCTCGGCTGACCCCAGTATAACACGGGCCTGCTTTTCTCGTTCAGCCTGGGCTTGGCGAGACATAGCGTCCTGCAACGCAACAGGAATTGCTACGTCGCGGATCTCAACTGACTTCACCGAGATACCCCAGTCGGCAGTTTTGCGACCGATTTCATCACGCAACAGTTGGTCGGCAACATTGCGTTCCGATAAAAGCGCGGACAACATCGATGACCCTATCATTTCGCGAAGGGATGTCTGGGCCACTCGATCGATAGCTTCGCGGTAGTTCGTAATGTTTAGGGCCGCCTTTTGCGCGTCATGGACAAACCAGAAGATAATCGCGTCTACGTTCACCGGGACGGTATCTTTCGTCAGCGCCTCCTCCGCACTAAAGGCTGTGGTCTGAATGCGTTCGTCGATGATGGCGACTACGTTGTCGATAACCGGAATGATCAGGAAGAGTCCCGGCCCTTTGACGTCGCGCAATTTGCCTGCACGCAGGATGACGAACTTTTCCCAAGTGTTCGCCATCTTCAGCGCGGGGGCGATAATGATCGCAGCAATCACAAAGGGAATACCCCGGTAAGGGCGACCCATTGCGCCGAATGCCGCACCTACGGCGAGACATGCGATGGTAAGAAAAGCTGTGATGGGATTCATTGTCGATACTTTCTCGCCAATCGAGTCGCTCCTATGGCTGCGACACGTGCAATACAACAAACCGGCTGAAAACGCCGAAAGGCGTCGCCGGCAATCGGAGATCAAATTCTAGATCGGATCGGCGCGACCGCAAGAACTCCCGATCGCGACAACGCGCATCCACGATGATCGTTCCCGGGGATATGGAGCTTACTTGTCACTGCCTAAAAACCTGAGAGAATGGCAGCTATTATGGAAGTGAGAAAGATCCGGCCCGATGGCGCTGGTAGCCTGCAAGACCTGCGCAAAGGATATCGGCCGTGCCTGCGTTCGACTCGTTGAGATGATTTATCTCTATGGGGTGTTGACACACATTGATCAACTGAAGACGCGATCAAGCATGGCGCCCGTCAAGCATGGCGCCCGGCTGGGTATCACACAGCTGCGCTCGCGGCCGTCCAAACGCGATTGGTTTCGTCTCGAAAAATGTCAAATGCTGGGACGAAGGGCGCCGTGTCGTTGCGCATCTCGAGGCGACGCGGAGGCGCTTCGAGATCCGCCATGTGTCACTTCGTTCAACGGACGTGACCTCCGCGAAGGTACGTGCGACTTCTGAAACAGCGTTATCGTTGGGAAATGCGTCTTTTTGGAGGAACCTCGCGAGCAGAAAGCATCGCCTGTGGAAATACACTTTAGAATAGAATACTTATGCCCGCTTAGTAGCGGCGCATCAGGGGGCTCGTTTGTATGATTGTTGTGGTCGAGACTTTGCGCGCCTTTGAACAGGAAACGAACCGCAAGATGGTATTGTCAGATGTTCATAAACTGCCCATGAATCGCCCAACGTTCGAGCTCTGCTGTCTGCACCTCCGTCACGTTACCAGCCTAGCTTTCTTCGGGCGCAGAATTCGAACCGGCTTGCTGCGCGGACGTTGGTTCAGAAGCCAATATGAGCGCAAAGAAAGCGCAAGCAACTCCAATCGCGCCCCATAACTTCTTCGCTGTATTCACAGCATTACCAGCATTGCGATTGTCGCCGCCGCCATCACTGCTGTTGAGAGCCAACCAAACGCCGCCAATGTCGGACTGGCGGTGAATTTCCCCATTTGTCGGCGATGGCTTGCAACAAACATGATGCTCACCATCATCGGTACGGCAATTACCCCGTTGATCACCGCACTCCAAAACAATGCCTTAATCGGATCTAATCCGGAGTAGTCGATAACGAGGCCGATCACCGTTGCAGCGGCAATCACAGCATAAAATCCGACGGCTTCCCACGGCTTATTGTCCAGACCGCATTTCCAGCCGCGGGACTCGCCGACGGCATAAGCAGCCGATCCGGCGAGCACGGGGATAGCGAGTAAACCTGTACCGATGATGCCCAGGCTGAAGAGAAGGAATGCGAATTTACCGGCTATTGGCTCAAGGGCCTTGGCGGCGTCGCTGGCTGTTTGGATGTTGAGTTTTCCTGCCGCATGCAACGTGGCGGCAGTGCTGATCATGATTGCAAGGCCGACCACATTCGAAATGGCCATCCCGAGCAGAGTATCAAGGCGAATGCGTGCGAAGGCTTTGGTTGCCTGACGGGGAGCATCGACCAACGGTTTAGCTTTGGGATCCTGATCGACCTCTTCGACCTCCTGGGCTGTTTGCCAAAAGAAAAGGTAAGGACTGATAGTTGTGCCGAAAATGGCAACCACTGTCGTTGTGACGTCCTTTGAGAACTGGATTTGCGGCCAGACGAGGCCCTTGGCGACCGCAGTCCAATCCAGATGAACCATGAATATGACGGCGACGTATGCGAAAAGCACCAATGTCAGCCACTTCAAAAACCTGGCGTACCGCCGATAGGGAATGAACATCTGCAGGAGCAGCGAAAGAAGTGCAAAAACAACGGTAAAGATGTGAGCACCCCAACCAACGACCAATTGAGATGCTTCCCCCATCGCTGCAACGTCAGCTCCGAGATTGATCGTGTTTGCAACGAAAAGAAGCGCAACGAGAATCGTTACCCCCCACCGAGGCATAACCTCGCCCATATTTCTGGCCAGGCCGCAACCCGTGACGCGACCGATGTGAGCGCTAAGCAACTGGATTGCTGCCATCAGCGGGTACGTCAACACCAGCGTCCACAACAAGCCAAAACCGGACTGAGCGCCGGCTTGTGAATAGGTCGCTATGCCACTGGGATCGTCATCTGCAGCGCCTGTGACAAGTCCCGGCCCAAGCTGTTCGAAGAGAACAACAGAGCGAAGCCGCCCGCGGAATGATAGCATTCTAAGCCCCCGCCAATCTCACTAGCTGCCCGCCGGTCCGTTATCCTGTAGTGGACTGCAAACCTCGTTGAAGAAGAGACGGGGGGCTTTCACCGGTTCGTCGCTCAATGCTTCCTTCCGTGCGGCCAATTCGGGCCCGACCTTCTCGGTGTCGAGGTCCCTCTTCCTCACCTTGGCAAAGAGGTCACCCTCTTCTTCCTTCACATGGTGCTTTACATATTCTTTCAATACGGGTGACCTTTGCATCGTAGAGGGATCGGCGTCCTTCAACTCCGCGACTAGTCGTTTGATACCCTGGTGCTCGACCTGCGCCTCATCAAGTAGATTTTCGCCTGATCGCTTCAAAGCATTTCTGGTCTGAGGGTAAAAGATTTCCTCTTCCATTTTGACATGCACTGTGAGGGCATCGCAGACCTTCTGCACAATCGTACGCCTTTTGTCGGCAGCCCGGGCCTTCTCAAATTGATCGAACAATTTCTCGACTTCGCAATGATCGGACTTGAGCGGTGCAATCGTATCGATACCGCTGGGCTTGCGCGAGGTGCACTTCGCCACTTTGCGCTTAACAGACGCCTGCTTTTGAGAGCGTTTTGTTTTCGCGGCCACTTTATTCTCCGGCACCGGGTTGGTTAGTAGGTCTGCGTCACGCCTTCGCGATCGTCTTCCGTTCGCGCTGAAATGGCCGCGAAGATCGCGACGATCAGGCCAAACAGAAGGGAAAAGGCAACCCAGAGGCTGGCGTAGCTAGCGATTTTCCGAGCCGCATCAGCGGCTTGGCGCGTCTTCGCCTGAATATCGGCCTGCATGAAATCGACTCGTCCAGCCGCGTCATCACGCGAGATGCCCGCGTTGCGCGCCACCAGCGCTATCAGCCGGTCCCGGTCTTCATTGGAGAGTGTTTCAGCGTTTGCGAAACTGACGTCAAGTATACGGCCTGCTTCTGCGCGAGCCGCACCGGACGCTCCGCCACCTATTGGCCGATAGAGCTTGTCCACGAGATAGTTCGTGGGTGCGGGCGCTTGGGTATTCGTGGGTGCCGCCGATCCGTACAATGCCGCGACATTGGTTCCAGTGTGCGCGGCCGTCAAACCGACCAACGCGATCAAGACTAAGCTCGTAATCACCGTGATGGCCCAAACCGTGAGCCCATGCGCTCCAGCTCGGACGTCTTCCTGAACCGATGTTTCGACCAGTGGCCCGAGCAGCCGGCCAGCCAAATGTCCACCGACGGCAAATCCGAAGGCCTGTGCCGTGAAAAAGTAAATTGCACCGCCGGTCAAAAAAGCGGGCGCGGATGGTCCGGCATGGGCGGCAGGGTTGACCAGCAAAAGGCCCACCCCAGACCCAAGCGTCAAGAGAAAGAAAGTTACAGCGGTCGCTGCAAAGGCGCCCGCGAAGGCCAGCCCCCATGAAAACCGGTAACCCGTGGATTCCTCGCCCCCTTCTGCAATGACGACCGTATCAGCCATGCCTCCCTCCCGGAAGTTTGTCCTTGCTTACGCGTGGCCAATCAGCAGCCAAAGGACGATGATAATGGGAATTGGAATACCAATGAGCCAAAGAAATACTGAGCGCATTGCATCTCACTCCCCGTGTTAGGTTCCCTGCTTAACGCGGCCGTTACCTAATTGTTCCGCGTATGACAGGCGCAGAGCTTTCTTCCCAAACGTCCCCTTAAGTCGCTCCGTGCCAAGGGCTGACGCGGGGGCCCATATCCGGCCGGAAAAGCTGACGCGGCACCGGCCATGCCTGGGGTGATTGCGATGAGTGATAAGTGCGAGCGTTCCGCGATATCGAGATCCACTGACAAAGCGGATCAGCGGCACTCGTCGGAGTCTGAACCCGAAGGAAGGATTGGATATCTATCATGTCGCGCGGCCGCAGATCTCACGGGGCGCGACGTACTTCAGTGGCAAAACCGAGGTACTCGGTGTAGGTGTCCCAGTTGGGTCGAGAGACATAATGAAAGTCGAACCCGCATTTGCAAGCTGCCTGCTTTGTTGTGTTTGGCTTCAAGAAGATGTGGCAATCAGGCTGAACAATAAACCCAAAGCAGTTAGCAACAGCTACCTTCAACAAGGAGGGTGAGCTGCGAGTGGTCATCGAGACGCCGAAAGGCAGTCACAACAAATACGACTACGATCCCGAGTGCGATTGCTTCGGGCTTGCAACAGTGCTGCCGGAGGGCATGACGTTTGCCTATGATTTTGAGTTCATGCCATCGACCCTCGGTGAGGACGGAGATCCACTTGAGGTTCTCGTGCTGATGGATTTCTCCGTTATCCCCGGCTGCCTTCTCAAAGTGCGTGAGTGGCGCGACCCAGGCCAAGCAAAAGAAAAAAGGGAAAGACTGGATCCGCAACGACCGGCTCATTGCGGTCGCACAACACGCGAGAACGCACACAGGTGTCCATAAGCTGAAAGATTTGCGTCCTCATCTTTTCGAAGAGACCAAGGCGTTCTTCCAAGAATATAGCAAGGAAGACAGAAAGAAATTCAAACCCATCGGCGATTGCAACTTCGAGGAGGCGCTCAAACTCGCGCAACGCGGCATACGTCAATGCCACTATCCATCACGCCGAAAAAGCATCAGCGCGGTAGCCGATATTGATCTTGGAGTTGGGGAGGTGATACGAAAAGCCGATAAACACTCCAATATTGGGCACGACAACTCCGCTCCGGAGCGCGCGGAAGTCGACATATGATGGTTTGTATCCCGATTAATGTTCTCAAACTGATGGGTTGTAGAAAAATGCGCGCCTCCCTTCTGCCGCCCAAACAAGACGGATCCGTTCCTGGCCCAATCGAGCGAAATCCCGCTGTCCAAAGAACCCAATAGCGGAGCGACGCGGCCCACCAATAAAGTTCACAATTAGACCGGCTTAACCACCAAACATGTCGTTCATCACCGTCGAGGTCGAGTCGCAGGCGTGATTAAGACAAGGCAAGCCGAATCCGGCCTCCAGTGTCCGCAGCAAGGAGAAGTGATCGTATGGATTATTGCTGACTCGGCCGTTCGCTGCGTAGTTGGTCTCGACTAGCATCACGACTTGATTGGCCGAGTTCGAGTAGTCGTTCTCGTCCCAGACCAAAACAATGGCGTTGCGTCCGGTCTGCCAAGCCTTGGAAGCCTTGATCCCGGTCACGATCTTGCTGACCTCGGCATCACCTTCGGACATGAGGAGGGCGCTCTGGGTCGGATTCGCCGACGCACAGATCGGAGGCCCGCCGGAAACGAAGCCATGCATGTCATGGCACTGATTGGGCACGATGAACGCGAAGTTCGGCGCGTGACCCGACTGCAAGTCGGCCCACAATCCCTCGGGCCCATCGAAATCGGTGACGCGGCTGAGGCTCAAATTTGGATTGTCGCCTACTTCGATGTTCTGGAAATAGACGAACGGGTTATGCTTCACCGCATAGAGCTTTTGAATTGGTCCCTGCGCGAAAACAGAAGCCGAGCTGAGATTGGAGAATGCCCCATCCGCGTAATTGACGCCGTCGACACCAGGCACGACAATCGGCAGGCTTTCCTCATAGGCCTTCCAAGATTTATTCTTGGCGACCAACTGATCGGCAATTGACTTCGGGGAAAAGTACGCTGCCGGGTAGTTGTATAACGCGCAGTTGTTCGAAGTTGGAGTGCCATTGATTGTGACCTGGCCATTGCACTGCGTAGAATTCGTGGCCGTTTGAACCACGGGATTGTCGAGGCCGGCGACTCCAATCGGAGTGACCGCATTGTTGCACCCGGTACTGCCCGGCAAGTCGTCGATGCAGCCGCCATTGATCCAATTGGGCCAGTAGTCGTTCGAGACACCGAAATTGGAGCCTCCGGTGACTTCGAGATAGTTCGGGGCGCTGGGATGTCCGACCGCAAAGTAGTTCGCCGCTTGATTGGCGACATGTGCGTAAGAGTTGATGAACGGTGCGTTCGCATTGCCGAGGATGTCGGTGTTTGTCTCATTTTCCATCATGATAAAGAACACGTGATCGAGTTTTCCGAAGGTACTCGTCGGCGTCCCAAGTTCTTTCGCGTCGACCGTAAAAGTCGCCGTCGTTATCGCCGCCGCGAGAATAACGATCAATCTCTTGGTCATTGTCATCTGGTCACCCTCCAATCGAACGAGGTGATCCTTAACAGACGAAAATGACATCCTGGTAACCCCAGCGTGACAAATCGAATGAACAGCCATGGCGCTGGGCAGAGCGGGGGGACGATGAATGGCGTACGTCTCTGCATCTGTTCCAATTGTGACGACGATCCTTGCTGGACAGACATCCCTTATCGCCGCCCGCGGAATATCCCACGAGCGCTTTCTGATAAAAGATTAGAGTGCGAGTCGACCGCATGTTGAGAACCTTCCATGCGGAATAGGTTGAAAAATATGACCCTGGGGCGCAGGGGTTTCTTTCCAACTACGAATCTCTGGATGAGGGTTTCGGAAGGGATACGCGGCAGATCGCCGTGTGGCAAGGTTGATTGTCTGCCTGAAATTTGTCGCAGGCGGAGATACGGATTTCTGCGGCGTCCATCGCATCGATCGCGCGAGATTCTCAACAATCGGGATTGAGTTACTGAGACGCGGATTGATGTCCCAGCGTAATCGTTCCCGTCACCGGATGGCCGTTTAGATCGGCATTGTGGAGATCAATGCTAACTGCATCAACGGTCAGCCCCGCTGGAGTTGCCGTGCAGCTTGGCTGATTTACCGGGCAAGAAATAACGGCAGCGGCAACCTGTTTGTTAAGAGTAATCGTGATCGCCGGAACATCCGTCGAGGTCGATGTTGGGCTCTTGTACAGTATGGTATTTTTGGCGGCGTCGCCGCTGAATCGTAGCGTCTTATCTGCGACGAGGCTTCCAGTGATGGTGATCGAGCTGAAGCTTGCATCGCCGCCTGTAGTTGCTGGTCGGGGGACTTGCTCATTAAAGAAGGTCGACGACTTGATGCCGGTGGTCGATAGGGCAAGGAATGGCTCCGGTTGAGGAGATATCCGATTTACCGGAGGCGGTGGATTGAGCATCAAAGAAAGATTTGCCGACCGGAGCGATGTATTTCCTTGGGAAGAGATTACGTCGATTCCAAAACCGCCCGAAACATGCGACTTAAGGCCATTCGCATTAACAAACAGCGCTGGTGTCGGGGAAACGCCTGGCACAACGTTGACAATCTGGTTCACCTTGCCAACAGATGCGGCCTTTGCGTAAGAAGGTGGCGTGCTGCCTTGGGTGAAGGCAATTGGTCCGATTCCCGTCGACAAATCTGCCGACATAAATTGCGCCTCGATACCATAGGCGCTGCTTGATGCTGCGTAGGCCGGTGCGGCCGATATCACGCCGATGCCTGCGAGAATGATCGCTCTCAAATGCGTGCCACTATTATGAGGGGTGCGAATTTCTTTCGTCATAAACGCCTCCTTGGTCGAACTTCAATCGCGTCGCGTATCAGTCCTCCGCCAGGACAACGAGTGCTGAAAAATACCCACCGCCCTATGTGCGTGAAATCTAGATTACGATTTGCAAGTTTTTGTGACTGTCGACGAGCTTGCGAGACACATCGGATTCGCGGGAGCGACAAATATATGAGATTGATTATTAGTTCCAATATTCGCAAGCGCTATCGCCTGGATTCTAGAAGCGATTCCCCCTCATTGTTTGTTCCAAAATGCTCGGGTAAGTTATAAACCCAAGCTAGCTCACGTGAGACGGTGGCTTCCCTCTGCTCTAAGGTGTAGTCTCATAGACTACGTCATTGCCGCCGATCCCGCCTTTCATCGAAGTTCCCGCCCAAACCGGAAAACGGAACGAGGACGGTGCAGTCGCTGTTGCAGGCTCAGCCAATGCTCAGATTTTCCCGTCATCGCGTCAACGCCATTGGCCACATTGTGAAAACTGAATGTTATTGCGCGTAGACAACGCCGCGATAGACAGTGCCATAGGTCGGTCCCATGACCGTTTTGAACGATTCGCGCTTCACACGCCCAGTCAAGGTCGTTTCCGACAGAATGTCGTTTATCCTCACCACCTTGTTTGGATCGGCGCCCTGATCGCCCGAGGCACTTGATGTCGAGGTCGTAGCCCACAACGTCACCGTGCCGTTCGGGTGGACGACACCGGTCAGGTTGCGCAGACCGACGGTCGTCACGTCGGGATATTGCTCATCATAGCCAGTCAGATTCGTGTCAACGGTGCCGATCAGACCTTGAGTAAGCACATAATCCAACTGCCATGTGCCGTTTACCAAGCTCCATTTTTCGAGACCGGCATGGATTGCTTGATCGGTCGAATTGCCTGAGCCTTCGTCCGTCACATACATCGTATTTCCGTTCGCAAAAAACACACCGAAAGGAGTGAAGTTACCGCCTGTCGCCTTTGCCGAATCGGTCGGGAAGCCCGGCAAGATGCTGATGGTGTCCGAGGCCGCGTCTGCGACCGTTGGTAGAGTATTGACGGTGTAGACTGTCTGGACGCCGTTGCTGCCGCCGCCTTTGGTGAAAGAAAGCGCACCACCAAACTCGGCTACTCCGCGGTAATTATTATCCTTACCAAGCTTGTCGGGTTTGCCTGTAAAGTTGTACCGGATCAGTGGGTCGACTTCAGCCGAGTTGTTGGTCGGGATAGTCACGGATGACGTGGCGCCATCGATTGGATTGACGACTTCGAGCCCCGTCGTCTCGGTGACGTCGGGGTTTGTGCCGTTGCTCGATCCGAAGGTTGTCGCATTGCCGTTATTTGCGTTGCCGACCGAGTAATACAGCCCATTCGAACCCAGGAGCGCAGACCGGCCATTGTTGCCGCCATAGGAAATTGTCGGCGTGTAGGTAAAGTTTCCGCGCTCATCCATCGAAACGATCGTGCGAGGGAACGCATACGTCAAGCCGAAGGCGAACGTCACCGGATTGGTCGGATCTTGCCCCCCAACGGCGTCGGAGTTCTACACATCAAGCGCGCCAACGCCTGCGCCGCCATAGCCAACGAACACGAGGTGATCGTCGAGACCGTCCTGAGTGATGTGGAGGCCCAATTCCGATTTGGACGAAAAACTGGTGAAGACTTGGCGCATCGGAACCGGAATTGTGTGGAGGACAGCGCCGGTGGTAGCCTCGATGTCCATCAGCTGGATTGGTGCGGTCACGCCGTAGCTGCCATCTACCGAAGCATTGTTCCAAGTGGTGACGTAGTTGTTACTTGCGACGGCCTTGGCGGTCGCCGTGGCAGATCCGGCCAGCGTTGCGCCAATGGTCAACGATGCGACGGAGCCCTGAGTCCGATCATAGGTGCTGCTGCTGATGAGCACAGAATTATGCTTGATTTGGAGCCGAGGGGTGGCGACTTTGGCCTGAGCCAAGCCGACATACTGACCCAGCGCCAATAGGCTACAGCCCGTAAGAAGTAAGGTATGACCAGTTGCCTGAAGATAGGGGCGCATAATTCCTCCATTGCTCGAAAGTGAGCGATCAAAAAGCGTGCTGGAGGTAGAGATTTACCCGGCAAATATTTCGCTAAAAGGATTAACAAGTTACGGTTTCACAACGGTTGACCTTCGACGAACGTTTCGCGCTTGATCCCGAATAGTCATGCTATGGTCACTCGAAGCTGGGCTACCGCACCATCCCAAAAATCTGGCCAACTTCTACCACTTAATAAACTCGTTACCGAGCCTTGTCGTTTGGAGGGATCCCGAAACATCGACTATCAACCCAGGATTGCCGAAGTTACCGAAATCTGTCGATTCAAACCAGGCTGTCCCGGCAAAGTTTTCATTGCTAAAGAGATTTACCTGCATCCAGTCAAAATAATTAACGCCGGGATTGTGGGTCTCAACCACGTTGCCAATCTGTCCACCCCATTCCGTTGCAAACAGAGCATTATTGATTCCGGCATCGCGTATACGCCTCATGGAGTAACTCCATGTCACAAGTTGTGGGACATTATGATTCGTTGGCGTCAGAGACTCACCTATGTACGGATGAACATCTAGGTAGACGCTCGGATCATTCTTTCCCCACATATGATCTGCAAACATATGCAAGAACCAACCGCTGATATTCGAGCCGACGGTCGCTCCAACAATCACTTTGACATTGGGGTTAGCTTCGCGAATGGCCGGGCCTACAACGTTCATGAGTTTTGCATAAGCAGCAATCCGCGTCACAATATCACCAATGCCTCCGTTCCAGGTGCCGTTGAGTTCATTCCAGATCGATACGCCATACAGATTGGGAATGTTAGCGGCGGCGGGGTCGGGCAACCCGCCGCCATCATTACTAACGACCCACGTGGCATATTTCTTGAAGGCTTCAATCTGCTGAGTTGTCACCGGAAACCCAAAATTATCCACTTTCGCCTGGTATCCATTGGACCCATAAAGCGCGTTGCCAAAGCCCAAGGTCACAACATTGTACATTCCTGCAACTGCCGCATCCTGATAGCTTTTCCACTGTCGCGTCGGCATCATATGCTGGCCCGCGACTTGTTCAACCTGATGCCAGCCCAGCATATCGCGTACACATCCACCCTTGGGTAGTATGGCTTGTAGCATTTGGATGGAAGGTGGATTTTCGCCTTCATTAACCTGGACGTTCACGCATTTCATCGGGGGCAAAGTAGCCCAAGCATTGGCGGAGAAATATAATCCCGATACCGTCAGAAGGGCCGCAAGGACACCGTAGCTGATTCTCATTTTGAAGATTCCAAACTATAGGGCGAGCAGGGCCAACGTATATATATGGCGCGTCGTTATCCCGCGTTGATTGAAAACACAGTGGCGGAAAGGTAAACCTGCGCCAGAAAATGTTAGGAATAATAAGAACCCCGCATTCTGAAATGCCTGGCTCTTCCGAAAAATCTATCCGCTCGTGTTGGTAGTGCGCCGGATTTTAATTGCTAGAGCGGATTCCGTTCATATTGGAGCTAGCCGGCAGGCGCAAAATAGTTAGCGCACTTTTTTTTGCGCCGAGACACGGCACGAACGAGCCATCCACTGCTCACGTGAATTCTCCTGATTCAAAATCACCGGGACCTGCTCTAGCCTTCGCGAAACGCGCGCGCCGTGAGACCCGGAGCTTGCCCCCTCGCTACAAGGTTGGCATCTTCGCTCCAACTGCTCCGGCTGCAACGCCGGAATAGTTTTCTATCACTCATGCTCGTTGCGATCGTTGCTGAATTACGGAGCGCGAAATGACCACGATCACCACGTTGGCGGCGAACAAAGTCGTTGTGCCAACCATTGTGAGTTCAAGAACTCTGTCAATTAGATTTAAAGAAAGTGTCACAGTTCAACGGCATCAAAACTGTATGCTGATGTAATCTAATGGTTTAGCGCATCCGCGCGGTCGGGTTGGCGTGCCTTCTTATGCAGGAAGTTGCCCAACCACAACAAATGCCTACCGACAAACGCGATGACGTTAGCCCCGATAACATTCGGCTCCATATTGCCGAAGTCACTGCTGGTGGCTTTAACGCAGACGCCAACCACGAGGCTTCCGGTGCTAAATTGCGTGCCCGCAATGTCAACTTTCGCTATGGCGAGAAAGTCGCGTTGAGGGATGTTTCGGTGCCGCTCTATGCACATAAGGTGACAGCCTTTGTGGGGCCGTCGGGCTGCGGTAAGTCAACGCTCCTGCGTGTATTCAATCGGATGCATGACCTTTACCCCGACCAATATGTTGAAGGAGAGGTTTTGCTCGATGACAAAAACATCCTCAACTCTGCTATTGATGTTAACCTATTACGCGCGCGCGTCGGAATGGTGTTTCAAAAACCTACACCATTTCCAATGTCCATCTATGACAATATCGCGTTTGGTATTCGTCTTTATGAGAAACTCGCGCGCGATGAAATGTCTAACAGGGTAGAAATGGCTCTGCAGCGCGCGGCTCTCTGGGATGAGGTAAAGGACATACTTTCGGTGAGCGGGCTCAGCCTATCCGGTGGACAGCAGCAGCGCTTATGTATAGCGCGTACGATCGCGGTGCAACCCGAAGTGATCTTGCTCGACGAGCCGTGCTCCGCTCTGGATCCTCAATCTACAGCAAAGATTGAAGAGCTGATAGACGAATTGAAGGCTGATTACACGATCGCTATCGTTACCCATAACTTGCAACAGGCCCTTCGTGTATCCAGCCACACCGCCTTTATGTACCTGGGTCAACTCGTTGAGTTCGATACGACGGAGCACATATTTACGGTTCCGCAAGACGAGCGCACGCAGCGGTATGTCACAGGCCGGTTTGGTTGAGCATTTTGGGGCATATCATGCTTTCCTCACTGAACCGCAATAGAAGAAATTTCCACTCCTTGTCCACGCTCGTTTTTTCTGCTGCGACGCCAAGCTCAGAATGTTCTGCGTATATGTGAAACAATGGGG
>Ga0206936_1100_pt1 | contig 25586 bp, 18 predicted proteins | sample Alteio_BWOrgHeat_14_FD_152922 | JGI IMG/M metagenome (GOLD analysis project Ga0206936, IMG submission 152922) | Enriched cells from forest soil in Barre Woods Harvard Forest LTER site, Petersham, Massachusetts, United States -... | ecosystem: Environmental > Terrestrial > Soil > Temperate forest >... | reverse complement strand
ACTGACCTGATGTCCATGATATACCTGAGAAGATGGATAAGAAAAGAATTACAATTAATCCAAATAACAAACTCTTTTTATCACCAAAAATCTCTTTTACCAATAAAAATACCAGGTACGAAAGCAGTAAAGACTGAAAGAAAACAGTCAGCCAGATTGAAACTCCATTAAGACTTGATAATCTTATAAAGATACCATAAGTAATTGGTCTGTCTGCCGGAGTTATTAATTCAAAACCTGAGTTCAGGTAGGTGGATGTATCATTATAGAGGATGGGAAAGCCATTATAAATGGCATAAAAGATTAGTGCTATTGCACCAAAACAGATATAAATCCACTTGTAAACGATTGGTAATTGGTTTGATTTGAAGGTAATCCTTTGCACTTTGCAAACATACCAATTATATTGAGTTTAAATCAAATATACATATAAATGTGCAATTACTTTTTATCGATAACAGTTTATTATGTATCTTTGCATGAAATTTGATGAATAAAAAGGATGAAGATGATTAAACCAATTACAATAATTTCGTCTAATATGAGTTTACCTGATGGTTTCCTTACAATAAAATAATAAATGCTAAAAAAAATAACACTTCTTTTCGCTTTTTTAAGTCTTGCATTAATAGGTTATTCAACTCATAATCGTGCAGGATATATACAGTATAGTGTTGTTCAGGGTACTAATTGCCTGACTTATAATTTTACAGTTGTAACATACACCAGGACATCGAGTCCTGCCAATGCTTCCAGGGATACATTGCCTATCAGTTGGGGTGATAATACATCCAGCACTGTTCAAAGAATTGTTCAACAACCTGTTGGCTTAAATTATCCTGATGTCTCCTATAATGTTTACACAGGAAGTCATACTTTCCCCGGACCTGCCACTTACATAATATCTTTGTTGGATCCTAACAGGAATGATGGTGTGCTTAATATTCCTAATTCAGTTAATGTTCCATTTTTTATTGAAACAACACTGACTATAAGTCCTTATACAGGGTGCGATAATTCTCCTGTTATAATGAATCCTCCGATTGATCAGGGCGAAGTGCATGTGCCTTTTTTCTATACTCCAAATGCTTATGATCCTGACGGAGATAGTTTATCTTATGTATTGGTTCCTTGCAGAGGTGCAGGTGGGCAAAATATACTTGGATATACTTATCCGAATGCAAGTAATACATTTAATCTTAACCCGATAACGGGTTTACTTACCTGGGATTCCCCCGAAGCAGTTGGTCAATATAATGTTGCAATGTTAATTGAAGAGTGGCGACACGGAATAAATATTGGTCACGTTACACTTGATTTGCAAATAATTATTGGACAATGTGTAAATAATCCTCCTGTTATTAATGCCCTTCAGCCAACATGCGTTCTTGCAGGAGAAAGTGTTCATTATACAGTTACTGCCGGTGATAACGACAATGATAATGTTTACCTGTATGGTTCCGGCGGTCCGTTAACTTATGAACCAAATACCTGCACATTCGATATTCCGGGTGGCAATGGAATTCACCAGGTTACAGGATATTTTAACTGGACAACATCATGCAACGATGTCAAAAAACAACCCTATCAATTTACCTTTTATGCAAATGACGATGATGCGGGCAGCTATGACCAGGTTCCTTGTATTTTAACTGCATTCTCATTAGTCAATGTAACGGTGGTAGCACCTGCTCCTCAGAATCCAACAGCTACTGCAATAGGAAATAATATATTAGTTACATGGAATCAAAGTCCTTGTACACAGGCTATCGGGTATAATATTTACAGGAGGAATGGATTTTATTCCGGCAATATTCAATGTCCTTGCAATACAGGGGTTCCATCGAGCACAGGATTCTCTTTGATTGCAACGGTTTATGGTCTTGATACAATAACCTTCTTAGATTCTAACAATGGAATTGGATTGAGTCACGGCATTGATTACTGTTATATAATAACTGCCATATTTGCCGATGGAAGTGAAAGTTGTGCTTCATCACAAGCATGTGCCGAACTGAAAAAAGATTCTCCAATCCTCACCAATGTTTCTGTTATAACTACCGATGCCACTAATGGAGCTATGTATGTTGCATGGTCTGCACCAACACAGCTAGATACACATCAATATCATGGACCTTATGTTTATAAGATTTATCGTTCGAATGATTTTAATGGTGGTAATATGAATCAGATTGATGCTACACCCGGTTCTTCGAATTTAAATGATACTATCTATATTGATAACTTAGTTGTTAACCGTCCTTTCAATACACATGATTCTCCATGGTCATACCGCATTGATCTTTACTCCAATGATACTTTGGTAGATAAATCACAAGTTGCTTCCTCTGTTTATTTAAGTCTTTCTCCAACAAATCATACCATTAATTTATCATGGAATGAAAATGTTCCGTGGCTGGATACCGCTTATGATATTTACAGACTCAATCACTTTACATCAAATTGGGATTTTATAAAACATACTACTGCTAATTCTTATTCCAATACAGGATTGGCAAATGATACATCTTATTGTTATTATGTAAGGAGCGAAGGTTATTATTCTCAACCCGGTTTTGTTATGCCTGATACCAATCTCTCTCAACAAAGTTGCGCTGCTGCCAAAGATAATGTTTATCCATGCTCTCCCAATCTGACTATCAATGCCAATTGTATTGCTCATGTTGATTCATTAACCTGGAATAATCCAAACTATACTTGTGCTAGCGGAGTGATAGAATATAAAGTTTATATTGATACTAATTATACTGCCGATACATCTACTTTTAAGTTATTGGCAACGATTACCATTCTAAGCGATACCACTTATATTTATAATGATGCTTATTCAATTGCAGGATGCTTTAAAATTACTGCCTTGGATACGGCTTTGAACGAAACACAAGTTGCTAAATCCGTTTGTATTGATAACTGCCCTGAATATACATTGCCTAATGTCTTTACTCCTAATGGAGATGGGTTAAATGATTATTTCCATCCTTTCCCATATTCATTTGTTAAGGATATAGATATTGAAATATTCGACCGATGGGGGATTAAGATGTTCAGCAGCACCAATCCTGATATTAACTGGGATGGTACCAATCAATCTACAAAAGGAAAATGCCCCGATGGAGTTTATTATTACATCTGCAAAGTTCATGAGATTCATTATAATGGCATCAAAACCATTACCCTTAAAGGTGATATCGAACTCATCAGGGACCTTAAATAATCCACAACTAATATGTTTACAGGAATCATTGAAGCAATCGGTATTGTTAAGAATATCGAGAAGGATAAAGCTAATATTAAATTCTATATCGAAGCTCCTTTTGTCAATGAATTAAAGATTGACCAAAGTATTGCCCATGATGGTATATGTCTGACTGTGGATGGTATTAATGATGGCATTTATTCCATCACAGCTATCGAAGAAACGTTGTTAAAAACCAATCTCCGACATGTAAAAGCTGGGAGTTCCATTAATCTCGAAAGAAGTATGATACTTAATGACAGATTAGACGGGCACTTAGTTCAAGGACATGTTGACCAAACAGCTATTTGTACCAATATCAATGATAAAAACGGCAGCATTCAATTTACCTTTGAATATGACCCAAACAAAGGAAATGTAACCATCGAAAAAGGTTCGATTTGTGTTAATGGAGTTAGTCTGACAGTCATAAATTCCCGAAACGGAGCTTTTTCAGTAGCGATAATCCCTTATACTTTGGAGAATACAAACTTCAAGCATCTCGAAAAAGGCATGATTGTTAATCTTGAGTTCGATGTTATCGGCAAATATGTTGCCCGTTACCTGAAACAATTGGTTAAATAGGATGTTTTTATAGAAATAGATTGATAATCATCGTAAATTATTGATTTGCCCCCTGTAATTTAACAACCAAAAGCCAAAATTCTGCAACCAAACTTGATAATTCTGCAACCAAAACGCAGAATTCTGCAACCAAAATCGATTGTTTTGCAACCAAATTTTACAATTCAGCAACCAGATAAATCACATTTATGTGAAATAAGCAGTTTTGGTTGCTGATGTTTTAAGGATAATCAAAGAATATATCAGAACTTTTTACACCCAGCTTGCATCATTCCTGATGTGTCCGGTAAAATAAAGGATACCGATAACAATCAGCAATAAAACAAAACCGATAGCAAATATCATGGCAAGGCGTTTAAAGAGTTTTGCCTCACGAACAAGTTTAAATCGACGGATAATATTGAATAATGCGTTTTCGGCACGATAAAAAGAGCTTTCATTTTTCACCACATAATCGAAAGCGCCGTACTTCATAATATTTACAGCCACTTCAATCTTTTCCTGTCCTGAAAGCATAACTACTTCCGTATCGGGAGCTTCCTGCTTGATGAGTTTTAAAATATCCAAACCATTCTTTGCCTCTTTTACAGCGCTGTTCAGGTTATAATCAAGAATAATAATACTTGGTTTTTCGTGAAGATGAACCAAAGCTTCTTCGCCAGTAGCATAGGTTCGGATGGTAAAGTTTTTGAACTTTGAAAGATGATCCTTCAACATTTCCAATTGCATCGGATCGTCATCAACGATGAAGAGCGTGTATTCTTTTTTTGATTCCATTAGATTGATATTTATTATTTAACTCAACGATTTTAAATCTTCTTCCAGTTCAGCCATTGCTGTTTTGCAATCGGTTTTTAATTTAGCTATTAATTCAGGCATTTTATCCAGGTTCATCTTCTGTCCGGCATTGAACTCAATGGTTTTAATTACTTCCTCCAATTGTTTAATCCCCATATAACTAAGTTGCGGTTTAAGTGAATGCGATGTGACTTTAATAGTTTCCCAATCCTGAACTAAATATGCATTGTCAATTGTATTAAGCATTGTTGGTGTAGCTTTCAAGAACATGGTGATGTATTTTGCAAGCTTTGCATTGTCATTATTAACCAATCCTCTCATAAATGCCAGGTCTGTTAGTTTCTCGCTCATTTTTTATCTATTATTTGAATGAAAAAATTCTATACACGTCGCAAATTTAAATTAAATTCCATCAATTCGCGATTACTTGTTAATTAAAGCGATTATTTTCTTCAATAAATCATCCGGATCAAAAGGTTTTGAGATATAATCATCCATCCCTGAACTGAAACATTTATCAACTTCGGGCTTGGTTGCACTTGCAGTCATAGCCATAATCTTCATTTTATTTAATGGCGGAGGTAACTGCTCCCTGATGTATTGGGATGCCTCATATCCATTCATCACAGGCATTTGAACATCCATCAAAATCAAATCATATTCTTTTTGTTGAAGTTTATCCACAGCTATTTTACCATTCTCAGCAATATCAATCTGAACGCCTTCAATCAAACCTTCCAAAGTATCAACCACCACCATTTGGTTCATTTCATTATCTTCAGCAATAAGGATTCGGATGTTTTTAACTTTATCTCCACCTAATTCCCTTGATTGATGTTGTTCCTCTTCCATTCCCAAGCCCGAATAAACTTCATAAGGAATGGTTGCAGTGAATGTTGTGCCCTCACCTAATTTGCTTTTTACATTTATAGTTCCCCCTTGCAATGAAACAAGCTGACGAGAGATTGTTAATCCCAGACCAGTACCACCATATAAGCGCGTTGTTTCCACCCCAACCTGCGAGAAACTCTCAAATATCTTATCGAACTTATCCTCAGGAATTCCAATACCTGAATCAGTTACAGAAAATTCAATCTCAGCTTTATTATCTTTCATTCCTTTCAATTTACAATCAATTGAAACACCACCTTTTGAAGTAAACTTTATAGCATTACTCACCAGGTTTAAAAGTACCTGGCTTAATCTCACCTGGTCTCCGACAATTGTTAACGGAACATAAGCAGCGAAAGTTGAGGTTAATGTTAATCCTTTTTCTTCCGCCTTGAAATGAAGTGTTGTAATCACCCCTTCAATAACTTCTTTAGTATGAAATGGGATATATTCAAACTCTAATTTTCCGGATTTGATTTTTGAAAGATCGAGAATATCATTGATAATAACCAACAGATTTGCTGATGACTGTTTGACGGCTCTCATATATTTCATTTGCACCTCATCTAGTTTTGTATTTAGGACAAGATTCGATGCTCCAATTATTGCATTCATAGGAGTTCTGATTTCATGACTCATATTGGCAAGAAACTGATCTTTGAATTGCTCTGCTTCCAATAATTTGTCTCTTGTGGCTTTTAATTCATCATGAGCATGCTCTAATTGAACAAATGCTTTTTTCTTTAAGCGATAGCGGTTGTAAAAAAATAATGTTAACAAAAAGATAATTGCTGCTCCTCCTAGAAACCAAACCTTTTGCTGAGCAACTTTACTTAATTGTAATTGCTTTTGAAGCAATGCCTGGTTAGCAGAACTTATTTTTCCCTGCAATACTTCCATTTGCTGGTCCCTCTGGGCATCTTTTATGGAATCTTCTTCATGGGTCAGGTTCATGTCATTTAAGGCATGGTCTCTTTTAAGTTCCTCTAATTCCAATGAATCTCTTTTAATTTTAGCTTTGATTTCTTCTTCAGATAAATTTTGAATTTTTATAGAACCAAGTTGATCTATTCCCTTCGAATCATTTAATAATTCCGTAACTTTATGTTTCACATCGCTGGCACCACTGTTTCTTGGATTCTTTCTGAGAGTATCTTTATTGTTTTCCACTGATGGAGATTCAGTTATGCCTCCTGAATTGAGTTTCATCGCAACAAGATTAGCAATTGTTTTCAACCGCTCTTCTTGTTGAGATTTATTTAACAGATGATAAATATTTTGAGATTGATTGAAATAGTTTTCTGCATTTTGATAATCTTTCATGTCAAAATAAACCTGACCCATAAAATCATTTACCACAGCCATTCCGGCGTCAAATCTTTCACTGTTAAGAATTTTTGACGATGCCTTTAAATATTCTAATGCCTTATCATCATTTCCCATTTTGTAATAAGCATATCCTATATTTGCAAATGCAACACCCATCCCTTTTTGATCGTTCAAGCCTTTCCTTGTCATATATGAATTCGTGAGGTATTCAAGTGATTTGCCCGGTTTGTTGAATCGTAAATAAAATAATCCCATATTATCCAGGGCATCACCAAGTGCTTTTTTATTATCTGAGTTTTGGGCAAGTTCTAATTGATGTTCGCTCACGGTTCGGGCTTCATCAATTGAAAGTTTTCTGTTTTTTACGGACACCTCATTCAAATCATACAAACTCCGAATGTTTTCATAGTGGCTTAATATTGCTGCTGTCAAAGTATCAGTTTCTACCGCAATAGAAATATTATAAAGGCAGCAAACAAAAAGTAATGTAAATATGTATCTTACCCGGTTCATCATTATTTTGGAGGGTGTAAACTTAGCAAAAAGATAGTTGTTATCAGGTATTTTGTCAATAGTTATTAATAAAATCAAATCTTATAACGAATAAAATTATATATTTATTTAACCTTCTTTAAACCTTTTTTAACCTAAAACATCATAGAAGCACAATTGAAATTATAAATTTATGTTAAACAATAAAAAATTAAAAGAAATGAAAAAAGGAAAATTAATTACGATCTTCTGCCTCTTGTTTGCGGCAGGGATGATTACGATGAGCAGTTGCAAAAAGAATAATACTGCAACTGCTGACAGCGACACTTCGGGTGCAACTGATAATGCAACTGCTGAAAACACTTCGAATGATATAGTTGCAATTGGTGCTCAGGCATCTGAAAATGGAAGTCTTTCTTCATACAGAGATGCGGGTTCAGACTTTGTTTTATCTACCTGTGCTACTGTTACAAGAGATACTAATGCAAAAACTGTTTTAGTAACTTTTAATGGTGGAACTTGCCTTGATGGTCGTTCCAGAAGCGGTTCTTTGCTTTTCGATTATCATTTGTCGCCAGCAGGAGATAATTTTTATCGTGATCCGGGATTTACTTTTACTATTACTTCCAATAACTACGTTGTTGATGGAAATCAGGTTAATATTATCAGCAAAACAGTTACTAATACTACTAATGGTGGAAATCATGTTGGCTGGAATCCTGCTTCTACTAATGAAACCTGGGCAATTGCCGCAAACATTAAAATAACCAAGCCAAACGGTGATGTTATTACCTGGAACTGTACTCGTACTAAAACTTTGTTGAATACTGCCTCGGTTTATACGGCTGCTGATTTATCAAATTATCCTGCAAGCGATGTTACGCCAATTAACTGGCCAATGGCAAAAATCCAGATAGATGGTTCGGCAAGTGGAACAAGAGCAAATGGTGAAACATTTACAGCAGTTGCAACTGCCATGGTTCGTGATTTTGGCGGATGTACAATTCAAGGAAGACATCCATGGATTTCAGGAACTTTATTGTATTCTCCAGCAGGAAAATACGCTCGTCTTATTGATTTTGGTAACGGTTCCTGCGATTTGAATGCTACTGTTACAATTAATGGCAATACCTATAATATAGTTCTTCCATAAGGAATTTAGTTTTGTTAATAATAAGCGTCCCGGAGATTTAATTAGCTCCGGGACGTTTTTTTTTGGTTGAGGATTGTTAAGATTCATTTTGAAAAATACTATAAGTAGGAATATGTTAAAACAGTTGCTTTCGTCTATAAGTTAAAGTAGGAATGCATCAAAACAGTTACTTTGGTCGATTCGTACAAGTAGGAATATGTCAAAGCAGTTACTTTTGTCAATTTCTGGAAGTATTTATATGTCAAAACAGTTACTTTTGCCAATTCCTACAAGTAGGAATGTATCAAAACAGTTACTTTGCCAATTCCGGGAAGTAGGAACTCGTCAAAGTAGTTACTTTTGCAATTCCGGGAAGTAGGAATTGACAAAGTAACTACTTTCTTGACCTTTTTTTCGTTGTTTTAAAGTGAAAATGGGGATTTAGGGTTTATCGAATCAAATTAACCGTTCCAGCCCTTTTGATTTGAGCATCACCACTGCCACTTAGCTCTACAACCCAAAAATAAACTCCTTCGGGAGCAGGTTTGCCTTTAAAAGTTCCATCCCAGCCCTGTTTTGGGTCTTTTGATTCAAAAATCACATCTCCCCATCGGCTCCAGATTCTGAAATCATAAAGATGAACATCCGTAAAGCCGGCAATTGGCAAAAATTCAGGATTTCTTCCATCAGGAGTGAAGGCATTAGGCACAAATAAAAGTGGATCGGGAGCGGTGCATGGTGAATTTGAAAAACTGGTATCCATAAAGAAATAAGGATTATTGGGACCCTCCAAAGCTTCGATATAATAACAGAAATTCCCTTGCGATGAAACGAAATTATTAACGTAATCCCTGTAAACATTCGTTCCTCCGAAAGGAATTGTAGTTATCGGGGTAGGGTTTAATATCCCATCAATGCTTCTATAGATAAGGTATGAGTTGACACCTCCCAGGAATCCCGAATAATCATTCCAGGTCAAAGTATTGCTCATATCAGGATTAGAACTTGTTTTCAATAAAATAGTTCGGGCAATGTTTGATGTAAAAGTGATGTTCCCGCAACTATCCAAAACCACGAAGCAATAATAATAACTTGTATCATTTGGGTCTGCCGTGTTATCATCAATAGAAAACTGGCTGATAAAATTTGGTCCGATAGTAACAATGGTATCAAAAGGACCCGCTGGATTTACAGCACGGAGAAACTTGTATTGAAGAACCTGCGCAGTGATATCGGTATATAAGTCCAACCGTACTTGCGAGCTGTTGGTTACCGTTGCCGTTTTGATATACCCAAATTGAGGAACATTAGCCAGATTGGCAGTAATACAAACCTCGTTCGACCTCGAAGTAATGTCATTATTTCCTCCCTCCAAAGCCATAATGTAAAAACAATAAGTGGTAAACTGAGCTAAATTGAAGTCAGAATAGGTGGTAACGTTATTAGCAACGCTATCCAGAAGATTAAACGGACCATTATTAATACTTACAAAAATATAATACTTTGAAACTCCATTAGCCCAATTGATATAAGGATTCCAATTCAGGGTAATAACATCATTGCACGCATTGGTGGTTTTGTTTAGATAAATTGAAGTTTGAATGGATGATGGCGAACTTAGATTTCCACAACTATCCTTTGCCACAACAATAAATGAATCTAGTTTGGAATCAGTATCGAGGAAGGAATAAATAGTGTTGTTAATTCCGGGAATGTATTGAATAGGGCTCAAGATGCCACCTGCAAAATACTCATATATTTCATAACCTTGTGTATCTTGAGAAGTGTCAGGTTCCCATCCGATATTAACAAATCCCGTTGCAGGGTCATAGCTTACACTATCAATTATAACCGGAGCTGGAGGAGTATTATCCTGAATCAAAACACTATCTCGCGTTGAAATGGAAAAACAATTGACATTAGTATCTTCAATCTCAACATAATAGCCTAACCATTGATGACAAAAAATTGCAGTATCCTGATAAGTAAGTCCTTGCGTGGAATCCTTTAAAGTCCAAACTCCTGTTGGATATTCTTTATAAATTCGATACCAGCCTGTTGAAGATGATAGATTCGGAGTTCGAATAGCATTCCATGTAAGCGTGATAATGCCATTTCCGGTAAGGGTATGATTAACTTTTATGGACTCAACAGTATCATAAGCCGGAGTATTTCCCGTAGGAATTGTATCTATAACCACATAAAAATAATAAGGGTTTGGTGCTGAATTAATATTTCCATTAATATAACTGAATGAATTCCAACCAAAAATGGTAGTAGTTCCAACAGAAGGATAAGGACCTGGTAAAGATGAGGCAGCAAATATCTCATAATGAAAGAAAGTACCCACAGTATCAGCCGGGTTTGGAATACTCCAGGTTAAAGTAACATTGCCAGACGGGTCAACAGCAACACATCTTATTACGGGAACACTATCGGCAGAATGAGCCTTAACCGAATTAATCAAAAGTAGTAAAAGAAATAAACCGCAAAGGATTCTTTTTATCATTCTCTATTTAATGCTACTACAAATTTAAGGAAATTTTGGCAATTCAGCAAATTTATCGGATTACTAAGAACTATTAAATCGTACATTTATTGTAATATTGTAAGGAGATGTAGTTAATTTTTAAGATAGAAAAGTATTATTTCATTAGTGAACCCGGAGGGATTCGAACCCCCAACCTCCTGATCCGTAGTCAAGTGCTCTATCCAGTTAAGCTACGGGTCCATTTAATGGGCTGCAAAGATAGGAATTTATATCGCAGCCACCTTTTGATACTATAAAATAAGGGAAATGATTTTGTTGGATAAAGAATAGAATTAATCTATCAAAGCCGATAAACCCCTGTCCAGCAAAGCCTCGCACATAGGGCGGAGTTTATTATACGCACCTTGTTTAACACTGCATTTGCCGTTATAATGAATTATAAAAGTGCATTGTTCTGCCTGAATTTGCTCATGATTACAGATTTTAATCAATGATTCAATTACAAAATCAAAAGTGTTCACATCATCATTGAAAACAATCAATTGGTTCTCCTCTTTTGTCTCCCCTTCAAGAACATCAATTGGTAAATCTTTTTCTTTTACTGCCATGTTATTTATCTTGTAATAATTCGAGGCACAAAATTACATATTCATAATCAAAGCTGCAAGACAATTTCTAAAATATGATGCAGGTTGATGGTAAATTTGGATCTGAAAAGAAGCAAACGGGAGCTCCTGTTTGACTGTTTCAAGCTGGAAAGAAGCAAACGGGAGTTCCTGTATGACTGTTTTAAGATGATATATCCACTTCAGAAGTCCCTTTTAACGAGTAAAACAACATTTTCAACGTGATGGGTATGCGGAAACATGTCAACCGGCTGAACCTTTGTCAACTCATACTTGGGGTCGAGAAGGTTTAAATCTCTTGCTTGAGTGGCAGGATTACAGCTCACATAAACAATCTTATCAGGTTCGATTTCAAGGAGCTTTTTTACAACATCTTCATGCATTCCTGCCCTTGGAGGGTCAGTGATTATTACATCGGGCTTACCATTTTCATTGATGAAATCATCATTCAAAACAGTTTTTAAATCACCCGAAAAGAAGGAAGTATTGGTAATTTCATTTACAATCGAATTTTCTTTAGCATCTTCTATTGCATCAGGAATATTATCAATTCCTACAACTTTTTTGGCTTGATGAGCAACAAAATTCGCGATAGTTCCTGTCCCGGTATATAAATCATAGACAATTTCAGTTCCTTTTAAATCAGCATATTCATAAGCAATCTTATACAGATGATAAGCCTGCTCCGAATTGGTCTGGAAAAAGGATTTAGCTCTTATTTTAAACTTTAATTTCCGGCTTTCATCATCTGCCAATGGCATTTCTTCGATGATGTGGTCGTTCCCTTTGAAGACTTTAACCTCTAAATCGAAGATGGTATCATTTCCTTTTGTGTTGATGACATATAATAATGATGTGATGGCTGGAAATTGATTTGAAAGATGGTTGAGGAGGCTTGCAATTGCCTCTTTTTCATCCAGATGAAAGCAAACTATCACCATAATTTCGCCAGTGTTTGAAGTTCTGATGATGAGATTTCTTAATAAACCCGTTTGTTGCTTTAAATCGAAGAAGGTAAGGTTGTTTTCGAGGGCATAATTCTTTACCGATAGCCTTATTTCATTCGATGGATCAGCCTGCAGATGGCAATGATTGATATCTATCACTTTACTGAAAGACTGTGGAGTATGGAAGCCTAATGCGTTTTTGTTTTTGATGGATTCATCTTGCATTTCTTCATTAGTAAGCCATCGGTTATTGCTGAAAGTGAACTCAAGTTTGTTTCGATAATATTTAGAAACAGGGGAGGGGATGATTTTAGAAATTTCAGGTAGATTTATCTTTCCCAGTCTTTTCAAAGCATCCTCAACCTGGTTTTGCTTGAAGATAAGTTGTGCTTCGTAACCCATGTTTTGCCATTTGCATCCACCACAAACTCCAAAGTGTTCACAGAAAGGGATAACTCTATCAAGAGATGGTGTGGTTATGTTGATTAATCTTCCTTCCATGAAGGATTTCTTCTTACGGTATATCATTACATCACCAATATCGCCTGGAACGGCATCCTGAACGAAGACAACCATCTCATTTATCCTGGCAACAGCACGTCCATCGGATGAGGTGCCTGTTATTGTTACGTTTTCTATTGTTTTTCTTATCATTGAGGTCGCAAAAGTACAGATAATAAAGGGAAGAAAGGGGGTAAGGCAGATTGGTAAGCTAAGTTTAGCAATAAAGGTTGGGCGATTGCTTTCTCCCGAATTCTAATTTTTCGTATCTTTGCATTATCAAGGATTAATAAATTAAATAATATGAAAACGGAAGAAGTTATGGAGCGGATTACATCGGAGTATGCAATGGAGTTGGAAGAACAATACGGTGCGCATAATTATAAGTCTGTGCCCGTTGTTTTGTCGAAAGGCAAAGGTGTTTTTGTTTGGGACTTGGAGGGGAAACGGTATTTTGATTTTCTTTCCGGATACTCTGCTTTGAATCAGGGGCATTGTCATCCTAAGATAATAAGTGCTTTGATAGAGCAGGCTCAAAAGCTTACACTTTCATCAAGGGCTTTTCATAGCGATGCTTTTGGAGAGTATGCTGAATATGTTACAAAATATTTCGATTATGATAAAGTTTTGCCAATGAACACAGGTGCTGAAGCTGTTGAAACTGCAATTAAACTTTGCAGGAAATGGGCTTATGTGAAAAAAGGAATTGCTGAAAATGAAGCAAAGATAATATTCTGTGAAAACAATTTTCATGGAAGAACAACTACTATAATTTCTGCTTCTACTGACCCTGATGCAAGAACAGGTTTTGGTCCATTTACGCCTGGAATAATTATAATTCCTTATAATGATACAGAAGCATTAACAACTGCTTTGAAAACTCCGGGTGTGGCTGGTTTTATTGTTGAACCTATACAGGGAGAGGCAGGAGTTGTTGTTCCTGATGATGGATATCTTGCTAAATGTTTTAAACTATGCAAAGCCGCAAATGTTCTGTTTATTGCAGATGAAGTTCAAACAGGAATTGCAAGGACAGGAAAGATGCTTGCCTGTGACCACGAGAATGTTCATCCTGATATACTTATTCTTGGTAAGGCATTGTCTGGCGGAACATTGCCGGTATCAGCTGTTTTGGCTAATGATGAAATAATGCTTTGCATCAAACCTGGTGAACACGGTTCAACTTATGGTGGAAATCCTTTGGCTTGCAGAGTCGCAATTGCTGCTTTGGAGGTTGTGAAGGATGAAAAACTTGCAGAGAATGCTGAGCGTTTAGGTGCTATATTTATGTCAGAATTGAGAAAGGTTAAATCTGACATGATTGAATTGGTGAGAGGAAAAGGATTGTTTTGTGCAGTTGTTACAAAGCCTGTCAATGGCAAAGATGCTTGGGATTTATGTCTTGCTTTGAAAGAAAATGGATTGCTTTGTAAGCCAACTCATGAACATATTATTCGATTTGCTCCCCCGTTAATTATTACAGAAGACCAATTATCTGAAGTGCTTGGAATAATAAAAGAAACTGTTAAGCAGTTCTGATTCCTTTTATTTAATAACTGAAATCTTCCCTGCTTTGAGGGGTTGATTATCGGATATTATATAATAATAGTATAAACCAGAAGTTAAACCTGATTGATTTATTGTTAATTTGTTTGTTGTGGATAACAAATTATATGATGACAAATTGTTTCCAAGAACATCGGTAATAATAAGTTTTGCATTACCATTAACCTTTAAATTATAATCCATTTCAAATGTCCCATTGTTAGGGTTTGGAAAGAGATTGAAGTAAGGAAGTTCTGAACTGTTTTCATGGACTGCCCCAAATAAGGGAGGATAGAAACCAACACCATCAAGCCAGAAGGTAAAACCATATCCCCATGTATCAGTGATTACCTCAAGGTAATTAATGGTGCTAAGGGAAACACTTCCAACTGTTGATAGTATCCAATTTGCATTTCCTGCAATAGGAATAGAATCAGTTTGCCATGAACTGGTAATGATATTAGGGTTGATGGCATCATATTGATAATAACCTCCGCAACTATTTCCTATTCTAACTGCCAACTGCTGGTAGCCGGATTGATTGGTGTCTATTGCTTTAAAAGAAAAAACTATATCATGCACAGTACTTAAATTCCATTCGGCAGATGCGCTGCCACTGGGATAATAATGTTCACGAATCTGGAATCCGCTTTCAGTATTCATCCTTAGCGATTCACTTCCTGCAATAAAATCAGTGGTATCCCATGTTAAAGTTGTCGGCAATCCATCCTGAACAAAAGTAGTCCAGTAAGCCGGGATTTCACATAAATCTGGTGGAGGAATTACCTGAATTAAATTGTTGGCTGCCGGACTAAATGGCTGCCAGAAGACCTTTCCTTCTGCAGCATTATCATAATAGTCATATATCTGGCAATCAATAATGGAACTGTCATTGGTGCAATAAGAATTATAATAAGCAGTTATTGAATCAACGGAATAATTTGCAATGTTATAAGTAGCGTTCCTAAAGAAAATACAATTTAAAATAGTGTCGTTAACAGAGGCTGCACTGTCAATTTCAACACCAAGCGAATTATATGAAAGAGAGTCGTGAAACAATAATGTAAGATAAGTATTTTTCAAAAGTATTCCATCAGTGTTTCCTGAAACAACATTGTTTGCAACATAGTATCCATGAGAATCATGATCGGTATAAGGCGCTGATGCAGGAGCATCGAGAAACAAATGAATGCCATTTACATTGTTATTGAAAGTATCGTTTGTAATAGTATTATGCAAACCATGTTCGAGTGCGAGCCCATCGGCTGAGTTGTTTGAAACCATATTACTGTCTATGATGGTATTAATTGCATAGCCGCACCACATACCGTAATTGCTATTGCTTGCATTGTTGCGTTTAAAGATATTTCCGTCAGTAAAAACAGATTCTATTGCATTATGTGGTGAGTACAAACATTGGTTATTTGCAAAATAATTATTGCTATGAAAGTTAAGTCTTGCATTGGGAAGTGTAATGTTATCATTTGTAAAAATATCATCACCTCCATAATTAAATATGTTATTAGTAACAGCATTATGAGAACTGAAATAAAGAAGGATATCTGCGCAATCACTTGGATCAGTGTATCTGTTCACATGGGATGCATCGTTGTTATAAATCTTTGAAGTATCTGTGTGATACATCCTTATTCCATAAGCGGTATTCCATGATAAGACGTTATCATGAACCAAAATACTATCACAATTATACATGGCAACTCCATCATTCTGATATTGCATGGTATCAGAATAAATAGCTGCAGCTCTCACATGATTCATAAACAAACCGCCACCATAAGGATTGGTTTCATTATCTGAAATGGTGCACCATCCAATAGTGTCTTTTTTATTGTATGAAAGATTGCAATTATAAATGGCAACATTAGTTGAACTGTCAACATGAATAGCATAATAATAATCTTTAACCATCTCGAAATTCTTAATGGTTATGTTGCTGGAGTTGCTGATATAAATCATAAAACCATTATAGCTTACACCGTCAACAGTAACGCTATCGCCATCTAAAGTGATATTGGTTTTGTTGTAAATTTGTATAACTCCGTTTCCGGCATTGTTGGTAAATGTATAATTTCCTCCAAGAATTTTGATGTTGGAATTACTCGGAATAACCATGTTATTGGTTAATGGCAAATAGACCTGAGAGTAGGAGGTAAGACAGAAAAGAAAGAATAAAAGAGTTATTGATAAACAGGAAACCTTCTTATTATTCATGATGGTTTATTTCAAGATACAAATCTTCCCTGAGTTCAATGATTTATTGTTATTTACTATCCTGTAATAGTATATTCCATTTCTTAAACCGGATTCGTCTATCGTAATAGTACTATGGTTTGAAACTAACTGATAATTGGCAACCTGCTTTCCTGTTTCATCATTAATCATTAATTCAGCATTTGTGATACTTCCCAAATCATAATTAAACTGAAAGGCTCCATTTGAAGGATTAGGATAGATAGATGCAGATGCTAATTGAGTTTTAATTTCATTGATTCCTGCTGTTGTATCGGCGGCAAATTCCCAGAAGTCATTGGTGTTTCCATTCGCATCAATTCCTGTTCCGACATAAGCCACAGAATCATGGATGGTAAACGCAACTGCATATTTACGTCCTGTGCCGGGGAAATGAGAAACAAATGTCCAGAGGTTTAAATTAGGGTCATACAACCAAAAGTCCTGGCGATAGGAAGTGTTCAAATCCTGTCCTAAACCAATGAATCCAAAACCTCCAACAGAAAATCCTACAGCACCAAATCTTTCTGTTCCTCCGAAAGGTGCTTCTTGTGTCCAGGTGTGAGTAGAAGTATTAAACGACCAGAAATCATTGAAGTACATCGAGTCACTCATTCCTGTGCCTACATATATCTTATTGCCTATTCGGAATCCTGCAGCGGCATTGCGAACAGCACCTGCAAACGTAGTGTCGGTACTCCAGCTATCACTTAACATATCATATCTGTAGGTGTCATTATATTGCGTGTTCCCATCCACACCGGTTGTAACATAAGCATTGGTTCCAACGGCTACTCCAACAGCCTGTGAACGATACACATTCGATGTAGAAACTTGTGTCCAGGTATCTGATGATTGAATATATTTCCAGTAACCGTTATCCCATGTATTAGCGCCAACATACCCTGAGCCCACAAATCCCCATCCTGCTGAGTCATTGGAGAAACTCACAGCCGAAGACCTTGACAATCCCGGGAAACTATCTACCTCATGCCATACATCAGAATCGGGAAGATACTTATAGAAATCGTGTCGCAATCCAGTATCAAATCCTAATCCTATATATCCCAATGTATCTATTGAAAAAGCCGAAGCAAAGCCGCGGGCAGAACCCATAAACGTAGCTTTTGGTGTCCATGTACCTATAGGATATTGTTGAGCATTGGAAGTGCTGATAAATAAAAAGATAAAGACTATAACTATCTTTATACTGCGAAGAATTGTATGCATAAATTAATGATTTAAGATTAGATAAATAAAACCTGATTATTTTAAGGAAGTAAAAGTAGGGATTTTTATTTACATAGAAGCAATCTGGTGTAAATAAAACTTAATCTGGAAGGGATTAACCGCAAAGTTCGCAAAGGTCTTCGCAGAGAGCACAAAGATAAACGAAATCTTATCTTTGCATCCTTTGCGGATCTTCTTTGTGTCCTTTGCGGTAAAAAATCGTTATTGAATTCCCTTATTTCTCCAAAGCAATCTTACCATTCACAGCAATCCTGCTATTGGTAATCACCTCCCAATAATAGATGCCGCTTCCAAGTTCAGAGGCATTGATGGTCATTATTCCATCGGTATCGGGAATGGTTTTGTTGTAAACAGTTCTGCCTAAAACATCCTTGAGAATGAATTGAGAATTGAGTCCCGATTGATCGGGAGAGAGTTGAGAATTTGGAAGATGATAAGATAATACAAAGTTCCCGTTATTAGGATTAGGAATGATTTCGACAGAAGCAGGATTACTGACTTCTTTTATCCCTGTTGTTGAGCCGATAACAAACACATTAACCATTGCATTTTCCATGCGGTTGAGGTAATAACTATTGCAATATGACGTGGAACAACCTACTGCATCGAGTATGGATAAACAGATGGTATAATAACCCGTATCGGCATAGGTATGCGATGGAAACTCAGTGGTATCGTGTGCTGTTGAATCTCCCCAGTTCCAGTTATAATGAATGGGTTGAGTACCAGTTGACTGGTTAAGTATGTACCATGTATGCGGAATGGAATCGGGATACAATAAAAAGTTGGCAGAACAGAAGTTTGCGCTACCAACGGTTGCAGTGCTTGTCGTTGTGCAGTTATTCGAATCGGTGATGGTAACAGTATAAGTCCCGGGGAGAAGATTCATTGCATCCTGAGTTGTTTGAACCGGAATAGTATTCCATGAGAAATGATAGGGTGGAGTACCTCCTGAATGAGTGCATGAAATCCACCCATCAGCACAGTTACCACATTGTGCAGGAGTGGGATTAGTAGATGCAGTAAACCCATTACAATTATTTATAATACCGCCAACTTCAACTTTTACATAAATATTTGCATTTTGAAAATAACTCGCAATTGAATCACAACTAAAAGTTTGCTGATCAATAAAAATATCTTGTCCATTTATTGTAGGATATTGGGCATCATATCCTCCTGTGCCTAAATACCACTCAAGTGTATTGTGACGATAGGAAGAGGTATCTGGCAATGTTAGCCCTGTACATGAAAGAGAACCTATAAATGATGGACAACCAATAACATAAATAAAGGTATCTAAAATAGAACCATAATATTCTATCCTTACAACAAATTTACTTGTAGGGGGTTGATAACCTACGGGTGTAGATAACATGTAACCATTAAAAGTACCACCTACCCCAGTATCTAAAGGTGCAGCTGCGGCTATGATAAAAGAATCACTCCAATAAACTGTGGATGTAGGATAGCCATTAGAATCCACAGCAAGGATTTTAAATATAACAGTATCATCAGTGCCTGAATAATTTACCTGACCAACATAAGCCATAATTGAATCTATCATAGTTACAGGATGCTGAGTTGATGAATAGGGGATAGGTCCGTTACCATTATATGAATCTACCAAAGTGTCAAATGCAACTTCAACATATCTTAAAAGACTATATACATGAGGTGTATCGGCTAATGTATAATTCATATTACCATACCATGCAAATCGGGAGTATGACATTCCAAGATTAATTTGGTTATAATTGTCAGCAGAATCAAGATTTATCCAGAAAATATTCTGTTGTGATTTAGAAACCCCTGCAAACAGCATTATAGCTGTAATTAATGTAAAGATCTTTTTCATCGTTTTATATTTTAAAAGGTTTATGATATACTATTTCTCCACAGCAATCTTACCATTAACTGCAATCCTGCTATTGGTAATCACCTCCCAATAATAGATGCCACTTCCAAGTTCAGAAACATTGATGGTCATTGTTCCATCCGTATCGGGAATGGTTTTATTATAGACAGTTCTGCCCAAAACATCCTTTATAATGAATTGAGAATTGAGCGTTGAGAGTTGAGAATTTGGAAGATGATAAGACAGTACAAAGTTCCCATTATTAGGATTAGGAATAATTTCGACGGAAGTAGGATTACTGACCTCCTTTATCCCTGTTGTAGAGCCGATAACAAATACATTAACCATTGCATTTTCCATGCGATTGAGATAATAACTATTGCAATATGATGTGGAGCAACCTACTGCATCGAGTATGGATAAACAGATGGTGTAATAACCTGTATCGGCATAGGTATGTGATGGAAACTCAGTGGTATCATGTGCTGTTGAATCTCCCCAGTTCCAGTTATAATGAATAGGTTGAACACCAAAACTCTGATTAATTATATACCATGTATGCGGAATGGAATCGGGATACAATAAAAAGTTGGCAGAACAGATACTCGCATTATTAACTATGGCAGTACTGGTTGCAATGCAGTTATTCGAATCGGTAATGGTAACAGTGTAAGTACCGGGTAGAAGCCCTGTTGCGTCCTGAGTTGTTTGAACCGGAATGGTATTCCATGAGAAATGATAAGGCGGAGTACCTCCTGAATAGGTTGCAGAAACCCATCCATCAGCACAGTTGCTGCATTGTGCAGGAGTAGGATTGGTAGCAATAGTTAATCCATTGCAAATAATAGACCCTGTTAGCTCTACCTTTGCCCAAATATCAGCATCCTGAAGAAAACTGGAACCATCTATCCCATAATCAAATACGGTATCTAAATCACAATTATAGAACACATCAACACCTGCTTCTGTAGGATAAAGACCTCCTGTATGATAGTTTGTCCAGACATAATCTGAAATGGTATTATGGCGATACCATGATGTATCCGCCATAGTAAAACCTGTACAGTTAACTGCACCCGCAAAAGAAGGACATCCCGCTACTACCATAAAAGTATCAAGCAGCGACCCATAATATTCTAACTTTACACAAAACCGATTTGTAGAGAGTTGAAGATTCGGAGCTAATCCAAAGAATGTTCCATTTAATGGATTACCATGAGGTATAATAGTAGTATCAACCCAATAAATTGTAGATGAAGGATAGCCATTTCCATCCACACTCATAATCTTAAAAATAAGTGTATCATCAATGCCGGAATAATTTACCTGACCAACCCAAGCCATTATAGAATCAACCTTTACCATAGGATACTGAGTTGGTGAATAGGCTACAGGTATGGGATTATATGGGTCAACCAAGGTATCAAAAGCTACAATAATATAATTCAATCCAGCTCCTGGTGTGTCAGCAACAGTATAATTCATATTGGTATTCCATGCAAATCTTGAATATGAAAGCCCATTATCAATTGCGTAATACGCATCAGTCGAATCAATGTTTATCCAGAAATTAATCTGTGATTTAGCAACGCCAGACAACAGCATTATAGCTGTGATTAAAGTAAAGATTTTTTTCATAGTATTAAGTTTTTAAATGATGTAGTTTATTTTAAGTCTGTAAAAGTATATAATATATTTTGGATTTCCTATTATTTAACTCATTATATTCTTTTCAACCAGATTAATAATCCTTTTTATTTTATGTAATCTGGCTTTATATTTCATAATACCATGCACTTATCGATTCTTTAACTTACCTTTGTCCGGTTTCGAGAAAACTCGGGCGTTCATGAATAACAATTAAATGATTAATTAAATGTTTGTAAAAATGATAATCAGAAAAGGGAAAATGTTTTTAGTCCCTTATAATAGTATGGGTAATGGAGCTATTATTTTGATGGGCATGCCATCATCTATCCATATTCTAACAGCTGTATTGAATATTAAAAAACGCGACCCAAGAAGGGGAGCTAAAGCATTGGCTATTGCAAGAGCTTGCAGCATTGGCACGTGGGTTATTGTAGATTTAGGAACACTTACCGCATTGTTTGCTGATATTGCTGAATTTAACCTTGCAAAAGGCGAAGCAAAAAAGACAATTTGGGATAGAATAAATGGAACATTGAAAAGCATCATGCGCCAGTTTCAATCTGCAAGTGAAAATGATCCGATTAATAGCAGGGAAATTATTGAATCGGGCGGTTTCAGAGTTAAAAAAGTACATAAAAAACAAGAGCAGGTGTTTGGTTTAATACAAGGTCCATCGGGAACAGTTTTATTAACAGGAGATACCATTGAGTCAACGCATTTGCACGACTGGTGGATATCAGAAAACGGGACAGACTTTGTAAGAATGGACCCCACCACAGAATCAACGACACAGGCAACAGGTTTGATTGTAGGAAAACGCTACTGGTTTAAGCATCAATTCAGGACTCCTGTCGGACAAAAGAACGGACCTCTCAAAACCTTATACATAGACGTAGTATAGTTCTTTAAAAGGACTTACTTAATCCTTGTTTCAACTCAAGGAATTCAATTATTCAGGCAACAAAGCCATTTTATTAAGCATAAGAGATTGTTTCCTTTAGATAAAATGTATGTATCTATGGATATATTAATTGTATCTATGGATACCTTAGTTGTACCTATGGATACCATGAGTGTATCTATGGATACATTGTATTTCTCTATGGATACATCTATAGTTTCTATGGATACTTTCAATGTCTCCATAGATACCATAAATGTTTCTCGAGATACCTTAAGTATTTCCATGGATACCTATACAGTATCTATGGATACACTAAAGGTTTCCGTGGATACACTCAGTTTATGAAAGGAGACCACCAATTTATCAACAGTTTTAATACTTTTATGGAAATAAGCTCTGACTTTGTGCAGCAATAATTGACTTTAAACAAAGGTAAATAGCACAAAATGAGTGCATAGAAAGCTAAGACACACACCTTTGTTTATAAATTGCAAGGATAATTTGCTTTGATTGTGGATTATTATACATACTTTTACGGCTTAAATACTTATGTGTATGAAAAGGAACTGTTTACTTTTAGTAATGTTATCTCTTTTAATAATTAATGTTAAAGGGCAGGTAGTTCAATTTCAAAAATATTTCCAAACATCAGGGGCTACTTTTGGAACTTGCATTCAGCAAATAAATATTTGCCAGGGAAATATTATTCCAGGATATATCATTGTGAGTGATAATTATACACTTATCAGAACTGATATTGAGGGGAATATAATGTGGAATTATCATTATAATTATCCGCACGGAGGATTTTCTGATTATGTGCAGGAAACTTCTGACTGTGGATTTTTAATATCAGGATCTGTTTTAGATTCTCTCGGGCATAAAAATTATAATTTAGTAAAAACTGATAATAATGGAAATCTTTTATGGACAAAACAATATGCACCTCAAGGAAATGATTCCCTTTATAATGCTATTTATAATATTATTTACCCTCCTTATTATGGCAAGATTGGTGTAAAAGCAAGGCAAACTGATGATAATGGATATATAGTGCTTGGGCAAATAAACAATCCTACAACCAATCTTACATATTTTCAATTAATAAAAACAAATGATTCCGGACAAGTTCAATGGACTAAATATTTAGATTCAAATATTTTTAAAAATAATTATTATAACTCCTACGGCACGTGCAGCCATGTTTATGATATGGACCTTGCGGGTAGTGGCATTTCAAAGGGATTTATTCTTTTGGAGCAAGTAATTGATACAAGTATAGGTAATACTTATATTGTATTAGTTCGGACTGATAGTTCAGGTTCTGTTTTATGGTCAAAGAAATATTTAGATTCTTATTGTCAGAGTATTGGTTTTTCAATAAAGGAAACTAATGATAAAGGATTTATAATAACAGGATGGGGTTGTGGAGGAGATCCATTAGCTTTAAAAACAGATAGTAATGGAGTTGTGCAATGGAAGTATAATTATCAATGTTTTCAGCCGCCTTTTGATTATGTATTGTTGGGAAACTCTATTAAACAAACTTATGACGGAGGTTATATTATTGGTTGTTGTAAGACTGAATCAATGGTAGTGTTTGAAGCTAATTTAATAAAAATTGATTCTTTGGGAAACTTTCAGTGGGACATGGGTTACCAAGTACCTTCTGCAAGTGATGCATTTAATGTTATTCAATGTTTAGATTCGGGATATGCATTTGTTGGCTCAAATGACAGAATTTTTTTTGTTAAAACTAATATAAATGGATATTCCGGATGTTTTGATTCGCTTATACCATTTCATCAAATTACTTATACTTTAGATGTTACTGCAATCGGAGATGGTTTAGATGTTTCAGTTTCCAATCCATTGATTAATGAAATTACTCAAACACCTACTGTAACAGTTACCACTGTTTGCCTTACAGTAAATATTAATGAAGTAAATAATAATGAAGAGGTTAAGGTTTATCCAAATCCTTCAACCATCTCAATAAACGTAACCCTGACCACCATTCCACCCAAAGATGATTCCCTTATCATCACAGATATTTTGGGCACTACCGTTTATCATCAAACATTAAATAACAGAAATACAAACATAAACGTTTCCGGTTTAAGCAATGGAGTTTATTTTTATCAGTTAATAAACAACAAAGAAACACTTAGAGGAAAGTTTGTGAAAGAGTGAAGAATTAATAGCAATAGCATCGCATTATTTGCAAACATGATATAAATCATCTTTTCTTATGATTAATATCATAATACCCACCCCACTTTAAATAGCTATCTTTGCACCGTAAGTTTTGTAAAGTAATTTGTTCACGATTTAATACTAATAATAAATATAAAAATGAAAGTCCTATTAAAAACAATTATCGCAGTGGCAGGGGTTTGCTTCCTGTTATCTGCTGTATCTATTCGTCAGTCAACACCATGGGTTGCTCCTGCATCGGCTGATACCATTCAAAATCCATTGTCAGGAAACGTTGCTTCTGTTGATTCAGGAAAGAAATTATACAATAAGTTTTGTGTTGTATGTCACGGCTCAAAAGGAATGGGTGACGGCATAGCAGCAGCCGGATTAAATCCTAAACCAGCAAACCACACTTCGGAAGCTGTGCAAAAGCAAACTGATGGCGCTATCTTCTGGAAACTTACCACCGGAAGACCACCAATGGCTGGCTACGCAAAGACATTTAACGAAACACAAAGGTGGCAGTTGGTAAATTATATGAGAGCATTGAAAGCTCCTGATAAATCGAAATAATAATTAATAAAATTAACAAAAGTGTTCTTTAATATTAAATATAAAATCAAATAAAATGAAAAATAAATTCTTCTCCGTACTTGTTGTATGTACACTATTTTTTGTGGCAGGATGTAACAATAACACCTCCGACAATTCTAATTCGAACCCATCCGCCAAAGGCAAAGTTGGAATGTACTTTTAATAAATGATTATAATCAAGACCTGGTAAGTTGAAAAGTATCTTGCTTCTTAAAATTACACCTAATAAAGCTACGATGCAAAGATTGAGAACAGATAAACTTATCCAGAAACTTTTACTTCTCAAT
>Ga0206936_1099_pt1 | contig 25733 bp, 24 predicted proteins | sample Alteio_BWOrgHeat_14_FD_152922 | JGI IMG/M metagenome (GOLD analysis project Ga0206936, IMG submission 152922) | Enriched cells from forest soil in Barre Woods Harvard Forest LTER site, Petersham, Massachusetts, United States -... | ecosystem: Environmental > Terrestrial > Soil > Temperate forest >... | reverse complement strand
CGGAACACCAAGGCAAACAGTATCCTGTGATGCTGTAAACACAACTGTTGGCGATGGGAAAACAGTAATAGTGGTAGTTGCCGTATCATAACTGCAACCATTATTAACGCAATCGTGAACAATATAAGTTCCGGGGTTTGTATAAGTATGCGTCGGATTAACGAGATTAGAAACATTTCCATCACCAAACTCCCAATTTACAACAGTTGCGTTGGGTGAGAAATCATGAAAAGTAACTGTTAAAGGAGCACATCCGCTTGTTGCAGTATTATTGAAGAAGGGAGTAATACTATTCGGGTTGATAAGAATAGACTGCGTGATAGTATCGCTACCACAGGAATTTGTTGCAATCAATCTGATGAAATAAGTTGAATCATTGGTGGTTGCAATATAAGTCTGAGGTCCGGGATTGCTAAGAGTGCTGGTATTTCCATTACCTAAAGTCCAGGCAAAAGAAGTTGGATTGCCGGTAGTATTATTTGAAAACGTAATCGTCATCGGCGAGCATCCAACCAAAGCACTCGTCCCGAAATCAGCATGCGGTTTACTCTGAACATTAACAGAATCAAGGTAAGTTGATGTTCCACAGTAATTGGTAACAGTTAATGAGATGTAATAAACTGTATCTCCGATAATTCCAGGATAGTATGTAATGGAAGGTGGATTAGCACTTACCGAACTAGTATTGTTCCCGAAGTTCCATAAATACTGAGTGATAAGTTGCCCCACCGAAGTATTGGTAAATGCAACTACTAATGAATCGCAACCAGTATTTGCACTGATTGTAAACGATGCTTGAGGAGGTTCTGAAACACGTATGACCTTCTTTAATGAATCTTTACACCCAGCTTGCGTTTGTACCGTCAAAGTCACCGTATCAAAGCCGATAGTGTTATAACTATGATGCGGATTATTAAGGTTTGTGATGAATCCATCACCAAAGTTCCAGGTAAAAATAAGATTGTTTCCAATGGTTTGATTAACCAAGCTGTCTATTGAATTCAAACACCAGATACTATCCGTTGTAAAAGCAGGAACCGGAACAGGTGTAACAGTTATAACCACAGAATTAGTGGCACTGCATCCTGTTGCAGCGTTTGTTTCTGTCAGAGAGTACGTTGTGGTAACAATAGGATTGGCAGTTGGATTGGATATATTAGAATTGAATCCAATTGGATTAGAAACCCAACTGTAATTATCTCCGTTTACTGGAGGTGCTCCAAGATTTACCAGCACTCCCGGGCAAATTGTCTGAGGATTTCCAACAAGTGCATTCGGACTTTGATTAACAACCAGAATAGTACTGTTACTCAAACTCGGACATCCGTTTACAGTAATAGTTGCGGAATAAGTTCCTGACATATTCACCGTACAATTAGGGATTATCGGGTTTTGAAGATTCGATGTGTAACCATTCGGACCAGTCCATGTGTAACTTCCATTTTGATTGGAAGATGCTGTTAATAATATCGAATCTCCTGAACAAACAGGCGAATTAACTGATACCGTTGGCGCAGGAGGTACAGGAACAACCGTGATGGTAAATGTTATAGTAGCAGTACACCCCGTAACAGTATTGGTTGCTACCAATTGATAAGTGGTAGTAACAACCGGACTCACAGTTGGGTCAGCAATATTAGATGTAAATCCCACAGGATTCGAGGTCCATGAATACGTTATATTAGGTTGTGAAGGTCCCCCAAGGGCAATAGAATTTCCTATACACAGGTTCTGACTGTTAGCTGTAATAGGTGTCGGGGCAGGTTCAATAGCTATATTAACCGAATCGGGTAAACTATAACAAGCACCATTAAAAACCTTTAAATAATACTTCCCTGAATCAGCCATGTTAGAAAATGGAATGGTTGGATTCTGAGCTGCAGAAGTAAAGCCATTCGGTCCTGTCCATGCATAAATAGCTCCATTAAGATTTGAATTACCGAACAACTGAATCGTCTGTCCCTGGCAAATAGGTGATATTCCGGTACAAGTAGGAGTAGGAGGCAAAGGAAGTACCGTTATCGTAACCGAATCCTGGAAGAAACAGTTCGTTTGCGGATTTGCCGCTGTCATATAATAAGTGGTCGTAACCAATGGTGTAACCCACGGTTGTGGTAAACTTGAAGAAAATCCAAGAGGATTGGATGACCAGTTATAAACATTCACATTAGTATTGGCACTACTCCCCAACTGTACACTATCTCCCAAACAAATTGTCTGATTATTCCCTGCAAAAGCAATAGGAACAGGGTTAACAATTACCAACACCGAATCATGCGATGTACATCCTGTAGAAGGATCGGTAACTGTAAGATAATAAGTAGTACTCCCCACCTGGCTGATGGTTACAGGGTTGGGAGAATTAGAAGTAAATCCAACAGGTATAGATGTCCAGCTGTAATTATAATTATTCGGATTCAAGGAAGAACCCAATGTTGTCACCTGACCAAAACAAAGCGTCTGAGTAGGACCGGCAATAGCGCTTGGTGCCGGATTAACCGTCAGAAATACACTATCCATCGGGCTGGTACAATTCCCAATGGTGTAATAAACACGATACCATCCTATGTTCGAATTGGTAGCGCCCAGTATAATCGGGTTCTGAATAATAGTATTAAACCCATTCGGTCCCGACCAAAAATAAGTGACGCCAGCTATTGTATTAACCGTCAGCTTAATACTATCTCCCTGGCAAACCGGTGAGTTTACTGCCGCTATTGGTGCAGCACACTGAGAAAACATCAGCTTACTAAAAATAAGCAGTGTAATAAGAATAGTTAGTTTTAAATTTGTACTGTTTTGCATTCCATGTTCTCCTTCCATTTATTTGTTCCTTAAAGTTACGGCATTATTTCCCCCGAAAAAAATCAAAGTAAGCCCATATCTTACATCAATCTTACAGGGGAATTCAGTGGTATTTACTTGCATATAGACTGATACGTAAAGGTTGGTCATTAAGTTACTTTGGTAAAGAATTTCTTGTTAAAATACAACAACCGAACCTTTAAGGTAATTTATCCACTTAAACAAAGGTTTTTATGGTTCATTTATTCTTATTTTATCACTAAAATCAAGCGTTTCATCATTCCATCAATTAATCTGAAATGTTATTATTTTACCTTTATTCACCTGTTTCTCTTGTCAATTTGACCGAATTTTTGTCATTTTGACAAGAATTCTATACCTGATTTAAAGAGATTCTTCCTTCGTCGGAATGACAGTTTGGGTTGTTTAGTGTATTGGGAGGCGAGAAAGAATGACAAAGTTATTCTTCCTCACCTCCCCCTCCGAACAAACAAACTGCGCTCATTCCGACGAAGGAGGAATCTGTCAATTCATCGCCATTCAATATTTGTTACCCTTTATGTTTCTATGATTATCATGTTTAATTTCCCGGTTCTAAATGTTATTAATGCAATAAAATCTTGCATAATTCTCAAACTATAGCGGTTCTCATTCTTTCTTGCTATTTTCCCGCCATGAATACAATACTACTCTATCATCGTGAAAAAGAAGGCTCTTTTATGGCTTATGTAAAGTTCATTTTATGGGCTAAAAGCATGCCGAATGGCAAGTGTTTAGTATGCTGCAAAGGCGGTTTGCTTTATTGGTGCAAAATGTCGTTGCGCAATATTATCAGGGCAAACATAGGATATGGCTTGCTCAAGATTCATCAGTCGAGGATGGTAAATATCAACTTTATTTCGAAACGACATGTGTTTTGTTGTACTGAAATAAGAATGATTGATAACACAACTTTATTTGTTTGCCGCGCTTTAAGCCGTGCATACGAAAAGTCGGGAAAGAAAAGATTTACAGAAATGTAATTCAATATAGTGATGCATCATGCCTGACAGCAATGCTTACGGAAGAATTGCGTTTCGCCGAATCTGTTTTCAACTTTTAAAAGCAATGATGGCACGAAATGTTTATATTATGTTTGCACCCCCTGAAAGAGTTTTCAGGCAGTAATAAATAATTATTAATTAAAATTTAAACCAAAATGGCAAAAACAAAAGAAAAGGTAAAAGTAAAAAAAGTAACACTGGAAGACAGGTGGAACGCAAAAAAGGAGGCAATGAAAGCGTCATATCCTAAACTCACGGATGCTGATATAATGTATGTGGATGAAGGCCACCAGGAATTATTAAATAATCTATCTGCAAAAACAGGGTTGTCGGCAGAGGATACTATTATATGGTTGGATTCCTTGTAAGAAAGATAAATTAAACAATTAAATATAAATTAGAAAAAATGATTAAAACAGTTGTATTCAGAAGAGGAGATTACTACATAGTAGGAGGCTCCAACACAGGAAAAGGTTATTATTTTGTATTGATGAGCGGACCTTCGGCTATTAAAATTCTAACTGCAGTATTAGGAATTGCTGATGGTGACACAGACCGTGGACCTAAAGCATTGGCAGTGGTAACGGCTTGTGGAACAAGCACTATGGTAATTATTCCGATTGGCACAATCACTGCTTTGCTTGCAGCAATTTCAGCATTTAACAGTGCAGTAGGAGCAATGAAAAAGACCAAATGGGGAATTGTAAAAACAGGTTTGAAAGCATTGATGAGAACCTTCCAAAATGCAATGGATTTAGACCCTGTTAACGCAGCAGCAATTTGCGAAAGCGGAGGATTTACATTGAAGAAAATGGTTCCTAAACAAAAAAATGTCTATACCGCTGAACGAGGTGAGGCATCAGGAACGGTTCAATTAGTTGGGAATACAAGCGCTAAAACTCACTTCCACGCATGGTGGATTTCTACTGACGGAATTATTTTTACATTAATTATGGGAACTAATGATGCAGAAAATCTGATTACCGGTTTACTTCCTAATAAAAGATACTGGTTTCAGCATCAGTTAAGGATGGCAAAAGGACCTAACGGACTTTTGCAAACCTTATTTGTTGATGTTCTTTAATCTTTAATCATTATTAAATGGATTAATGGTTGAAATATCATTAATTCATTTAATGACGATTAACTTATAGAAAGAAACCTAACACTCCGAGTAAGAGACCTAACACTCCGAGTAAGAGACCAAACGCTCCGAGTAAGAAACCAAACACTCCGAGTAAGAAACCAAACACTCCGAGTAAGAGACCAAACACTCCGAGTAAGAGATCAAACACTCCGAGTAAGAGACCTAACACTCCGAGTAAGAGATCAAACACTCCGAGTAAGAGATCAAACACTCCGAGTAAGAGATCAAACACTCCGAGTAAGAGACCTAACACTCCGCTTAAGGTCTCTTACTTTTCCCTTTTCCCCCTCAAACCACCCTTGCCAGAAGTGTGGCTTTGGCTATGGATAGAGGGTTTTTATGGGATGGAGGGGGAAATTGAGGAAATGTGGTTTAAGTTTGTCATTTTGAGAAAGTTCATTGGAAATTTGTTTAAGAAGGGTGATTATTGATTTAATTATCGACCAAATTTGTGTTTATAAGTGATTTGTTAATAATAAGCCCTATCTTTACATCGGAATATTAAACTTTTTTAATTTAAAACACAATGAAAAAAATCTTTTTACTATTAACGATTACCCTATTAACTATTAATGCTTATTGCCAAATGGGAGAATGGACATGGATGGCTGGCACAGATACTTTAAATAGTGCAGGGACCTATGGAACACAAGGAATTTTTGCCCCTGCTAATACACCACCAGCACTTTATGAGGCTGCTCAATGGACTGATCATAACGGACATTTTTGGATATTTGGTGGATTAAATTATGGTGATTTATGGCAATTCGATCCGGCTATTAATCAATGGGCTTGGATAAAAGGTCCTGGGGTTCCGGGACAGGCTGGCATTTATGGAACACTAAACATTGCTTCACCTTCTAATAATCCGGGAGGTCGTTCTTTCGGAAGCATGACTTTTGTAGATACAGATGACAATCTTTGGCTTTTTGGCGGATATGGATCAGATATTATTTCAAACGCTGGATTTCTCAATGATCTTTGGATGTATAACATTACTACCAATGAATGGACATGGGAAAGCGGATCAAATAATGTTGGGCAATCAGGGATTTATGGCACCCTGGGTGTTGCTGATCCTGCAAATATACCGGGAGGACGATGCGAAAGTAATGCCAGTTGGACAGATAGTCATAACAATCTTTGGTTATTTGGTGGGCAAGGTGATAATGTTGGTGAATCAGAAAGTGATCTTTGGAAATATAGTATTGCCAATAATGAATGGACATGGATGAGTGGTCCCAACAGTACTAACAACCCTGCGGTATATGGAACAAAGGGTGTTGAAGCACCTGGTAATATTCCCAGTGGAAGATGGTGTTATTCAGTTTGGAAAGCTATGAATGACGATTTATGGTTATTTGGAGGATGGGAATGGAATAATGGTGCAAGCAAAAATGATATGTGGAGATATAATATGGCAACAGGTAATTGGACATGGATGAGTGGTACAGATTTGAGCAATGATTTTGGAGGTATATCTGGAATCCAATGCGTTCCCGATACGGAAAATATACCAAGTTCAAGAGCCGAAAACAGAGCCTGTTGGACAATGGGATGTGATAATTTTGAAACCTTCGGAGGTTCGCCAACCCTTGGTGGGTATCTCCATAACGACCTTTGGAATTATAGTGTTTCCACTAACAAATGGACTTGGATGAGTGGCACTATGAATCAAAATGATGGTGGAAATTATGGAACAATTTTGATTTCAAGCCCAACAAATAGACCACCAGCAAGGATAGGTTCGGATGGTTTTAAGGATAACAATGGAAATATCTGGTTGTTTGGAGGATTAGTGCAAAGTAGTTACTTTAATGATATGTGGCGTTTCGTTCCTGATACTACTTGCCCTGAGATTGTTCCTTGTAATTTTTCTGAAAGCATAAACCAAAAAACAATACCAAAAGATAACTTATCAATCTACCCCAACCCCACCTCCGGCACCTTCACCCTCTCCTATAATTCTCAACTCCCCATTCTTAATTCTCAACTCAAAATTTATGATGTGTTAGGTCAACAGGTTTATACACAAGCTATTACCAATCCAAATAAAACAACGATAAATGTTTCCCAATTGAGTAACGGAGTTTATTTTTATCAACTCATTAACAACACAGAAACTTATAGAGGGAAGTTTGTGAAGGAATGAGGAACTAAGAGTGAAGAATTTAAACCATTCTTCACTCTTCACTAATTTTTCCATAGCTTTGCAGCCTTAAAAAAATAAACTATGGCAATATTAAAAGCGTTCAAAGGTTTCCGACCTGTAAAAGACAAAGTGAGTTTGGTGGCATCGCGCCCTTATGATGTTATGAATTCGGAAGAGGCAAAGGCAGAGGCAGGAGATAATATTTATTCGTTCCTCCATGTGGTAAAACCCGAAATAGATTTACCTGATGATATAGACCATTATTCGCCTTTGGTCTATCAAAAAGCAAAAGATAACTTCGCGAAACTGCTGAAGGATGGAATCTTTTTTCAGGATAAACAGGATTGTCTTTATATCTATCAATTAACCATGAATGGCAAGAAACAGACCGGCATTGTTGGCTGCGCTGCCGTTGATGATTATTTGAATGGTGTGATAAAGAAGCATGAATTGACTCGCCCCGATAAGGAAGAGGACAGGAAAAACCATGTTCGGGTTGCCAATATGAATGCCGAGCCGGTGTTCTTTGCCTATCCTGATTTGATTGAACTGGATGAGGTGGTGGATGTGATTATTGAAGCCGAGCCTGAATATGATTTTGTGAGCGAAGATGGCATTCGTCACGCTTTTTGGGTGGTTAATGATGCCAATGATGTAAAGAATATCATTGATTTATTCGCCAAGATTCCAGCTACTTATGTTGCCGATGGACATCATCGAACGGCTGCTGCCGCTTTGGTTGGCAAGGAGAGAAGGGATGCAAATCCAAATCATACGGGCAAGGAAGAATATAACTTTTTCCTGGCAGTTCATTTCCCCGATAATCAATTGCGCATTATGGATTATAATCGTGTAGTGAAGGATTTGAATGGATTGACAGAAGTTCAGTTGTTAGATAAGATTGCAGAGAATTTTGAAATAGAAAATCATGAGGATGAAACCTATCGACCTGATGCGCTGCATAACTTCGGTATGTATCTTAATCAACAATGGTATTCATTAACAGCCAAGCCTGGAACGTTTAATGATAAAGACCCGATTGGAGTGTTGGATGTAACTATTTTATCTGAGAAAATCCTTGAACCAATATTTAATATAAAAGATTTAAGAACTGATAAACGAATTGACTTTGTTGGAGGATTAAGAGGACTTGGTGAACTTGAAAAGAGAGTTGATAGTGGAGAGATGAAAGTTGCGTTTGCCCTGTATCCTGTCACGATGAAGCAATTGATAGATATTGCCGATACAGGTAACATCATGCCACCTAAAACTACTTGGTTCGAACCGAAATTACGCAGCGGATTGGTTGTTCATTCTCTCGAATAGAACTTGGATATTGCCAATAATCTAAAAACAATTTTAAAGGAACTCGAACCAACGAAAACCACGTTGGTAGCAGTTTCCAAAACCCATCCCCCTGAACTTATCATGGAGGCATACAATGCCGGACAAAGAATCTTTGGAGAAAATAAAGTTCAGGAGATGACGGCTAAGTATGATGTTCTTCCAAAGGATATTCGATGGCATCTCATCGGGCATCTCCAAACGAACAAGGTAAAGTTTATAGCTCCTTTTGTAAGCTTGATTCATGCCGTAGATAGTTTTAAATTATTGGAGGAGATCAACAAGGAAGCTGCTAAGAACAACAGGGTAATTGATTGCCTTCTTCAGATTTATATAGCCAAAGAAGAAACTAAATTTGGCTTATCTTTTGATGAAGCAAGCGCAATTATTTTATCACCTGAAACAAAGACCTTGAAGAATATTAGAATATTAGGATTGATGGGAATGGCTACCCTCACAGAAAACAAAACTACCATCCGCAATGAGTTCAAATCCCTTAAGCAATTCTATGATTCAATGAAAGATGAACATAATTTTTCCATTCTCTCCATGGGAATGTCCTCCGATTATAAGATTGCTATTGAAGAAGGAAGCAACATGGTGAGAATAGGCAGCGCAATATTTGGAGAACGAAACTATTTAATGAACACATGATTACAGTTCATCTCGGTCCATACACAGGTGAAATCATCGCGGGATTAACAACAATCTCATGGAGCATTTGCGTCTTTCCATTCACCGAAGCAGCAAGGCGATTAGGTCCGAGTTCTGTGAATCATTTCAGGTTGGTGCTTGCACTTTTATTAGTCACAGCCATTATATTAATCGCTTTCCCTATTTCATTCACCACTTTATTTACGTTGCCTGATTCGAGCAATTGGCTTTGGTTGGGCATATCAGGCTTTGTCGGATTGACTCTCGGAGATTTCTTTGGTTTCACAACTTATGCAATCCTCGGAACAAGAATAGGCAGCATATTTAATACTTTGGCTCCCGGTGCCGCATTATTATTAGGCTTTATTGTTTTAGATGAAAGATTAAACTGGGTAGGATTAACAGGAATATGCATCAGCGTTATGGGTATCATCTGGCTCACCTTAAACAAGGAAGAGACTGCTGCCCTTCCTGATTTTGGTCATGGGAATGTTAAAAAAGGGATATTCTACGGCATCCTCGCTGCCATCTGTCAGGGAGCAGGATTGGTTTTATACAAGAAAGGGATCAATTCAAACCCTCAATCGCAGATGATTCCTATCCATGCAGCTTGGATACGTCTCTTTACAGCGGCTGTAATGATTTATCTAATTACTATTATCAGAGGAAGACTTCAAACGGTTACCCGACCATTTCGTGAAGACCATAAAGGGGGAGTTAGATATGCGGTATTAGGAACTATCTTCGGACCTGTAATTGGAGTTACTCTCGCAGGATATTCTATTGCTAATGTTGAAGTAGGAGTTTCGCAAACTATCTTTTCCTTGATCCCTGTTTTGGTACTACCAATGGCATCAATTTTTTATAAGGAACGAGTAACTATGAAAGCAAGTTTGGGTGCTGTGGTTGCTATCATTGGTGTATTAATCCTTATTTGGAGAGATGAAATATTGAAAAAGCTTTTTTAAGAAAATCATAATTATAACGTTTGGGTTAACCTAGGTTAATGATTAAGTTTTGTTTGGAAATGCTTGCTTTAGGAGGAAGAATTTATTTACAACTATCCTTATATAAATTCATATAGTCAAAGATAATTTTGATAGCCTCCTTTTTCATATCCTTAGTTAGTGATTTATTATTACCCACAGCATCAGTAAGCTTAAACACATCGCACCAGCTTTTATCAAACATACCCTGAGCCTTCACAAGCGAAGTAATAATATTATAGGTATAGCTATTAGGATTTCTCTTCAATGCCATCTCAACAATTTCAATCGCATCCTGGGGTTTGAAATAATCGTCCATTGCAGTCATATAGCCGAGACAGAGGAGTTCATCTCCTGTAAAATCATCCATAGAAACTTTTAATTTATTACGGATGCCGTATTTTTTTCCAAGGTAGCGACGAAATAATTCAGCGTCATTCTTTCCGTCCATATTCCAACCCAAAGCATTTACAACAGCAACCTTCTTATCAATAGAATTCCCCGACGAAGATAGATAATCACCAATCTTATCAGTAAACTTTTGGGTTTTATGCGCTTCATTAACAATATCAATATTCGAATAAGCGGTATAGAAATCGGTTGATGTGAGGGGAGAATCGGCTTTTGCAGAATAATTAATAAGCATTAATAGTAAACATGCGATGGAGATATTATTTTTCATTTTATTTATAAATTAAGATTATTAAATTGAACTGAACATGTTATCATCGGAGGGTTCTTTTTCATAAGCCTCATCAATTAGGAGATTGTTGCTAAGGGCGGCTACAACGGCAAGTTCATCGCAACGTTCATTTTCCTTGTGTTCATTATGTCCTCTGATCCATTGAAATTTAACTTTGTGTTTTGGATAGATAAGCAGAAAACGTTTCCATAAATCAGGATTCTTTTTGCCTTTAAAACCTTTCTTCTCCCAACCAAATACCCATCGTTTCTCAATAGCATCAATAACATATTTAGAATCGGAAGTAACTATGACATCCTGCCCGGGAGCCTTAATAGTTTCGAGTGCCACAATAACGCTAAGCAACTCCATTCGGTTATTGGTAGTGAGCCTGTAACCCTGAGATAGTTCCTTATAATGCTGCCCCGATTTCATAATGATACCGTACCCTCCCGGACCAGGATTACCGCGTGATGCGCCATCTGTATATATATGAATCATTTAATGATTGTTAATTTACGATAAATATTAAACACCAGCTCCGGTTCGGAATAGTTTTATAGCTATTGCCAATAAAATAAATCCAAATACTTTTCTTAAAACAGCAATGCCTCCGGGACCGAGAAGTCTTTCGAAGACATGGGTTGTTTTTAGAACAATGAAGACCAGAATCAGATTTATTATAATGCCGACAATTATGTTTTCGTGGTTGTATTGTGCACGAAGGGAAAGGAGGGTTGTCATGGTTCCGGCACCTGCTATCAGAGGAAATGCAAGAGGAACAATGGAGGCAGTTGTGGGTGTTTCATCTTTATATAGCTTGATTCCTAATATCATTTCTAATGCTATAAAGAATAAAACAAATGAACCTGCGATGGCAAATGATTTAGTGTCTATGCCGATAAGTTTAAGAATATTTTCTCCAAGATAAAGGAAAGTTATCATGATGATTAAAGAAACAATTGTTGCTTTTTCGGATTGAATGTGTCCTACTTTTCTTTTCAGTTCAATGATTACGGGTAGGGAGCCGAAGATATCAATCACTGAAAATAAAATCATGCTGATTGTTACTATGTCGCGAAAGTTAAAATTCATAGCAGGGATTTAATTTTATTGTGTTCCGCAATTATTTTCTCAATCGTGACCGGATAATAATGGTATTCGAGGCGATGAGTTTTATCTGCAAGGGATTCGATGGTTTCTCCTTTATCAATGCGGCACATAGCCTGATAGATGATTTCGCCTTCATCAAATTTTTTATTCACATAATGAATGGTGATGCCGCTCATCTTCTCCCTGTATTTTATTATCTCGGCAAAAACTTTTGTTCCATACATGCCTTTGCCTCCATACTTGGGAAGCAAGGCAGGATGAATGTTTACAATCTTTGCAGGGAAATTTTCGATAATCTTTTCTGGAACAAGCAAGAGAAATCCTGCAAGGACAATTAAATCAACATCAAGTTGAATAAGTTCATTTAAGATAGCATCGGTTTCATAAAAATCTTTTTTATTAAATACTCTCACGGGTATGTTATGATTGAAAGCCCTTCCAATGACAGTCGCATCGGGGTTATTACAAAAAAGTGAGACTACTTTAATGCCTGGATGATTGCGAAAATATCTGAAAATCCATTCAGCATTTGTTCCTTCACCGGAGGCGAAGATTACAATTTTATTCATTATTTATTTTAAAAAAGATAAGCCTTGAATTATTTCAAGGGTTCAAATATCATCTTTTTCGAGCATAAAAGAAAATAATGAGCCAACATCTTCTGTGCTTATTACATTTATTTTCTGATTATGAGCTTCAATAATATGCTTGACAATAGCCAATCCTAAGCCTGTTCCCCCCTGTTCACGAGAGCGACTTTTATCTACGCGATAAAATCTTTCAAAAAGTCTTGGGAGATGTTCCTGGGCTATTCCGATGCCATTATCTGAAATTTCAATGAGGATATTTTTACCTGTATCCGAGATTTTAATTTTTGTTTCACCACCTTCTTTTCCATAAGTGACTGAATTTACGACGAGATTGGTAATTACCTGGCGGATTCGGAATTTATCGGCATAAACAAAAACGGGTTTATCGGGTTCATTAATAAAGGCTAAAGAGATTTTCTTTTCTTTAGCTTTTAGTTCCTGTCCATCGAACACTTCATGGATAAGAGCAATAATATCGAAACGCTCTTTCTCAAGCACTAATTCTCCTGTTTCAAGTTGAGTAATGGCTTGTAAATCCTCAACAATCATAATCATGCGTTCAACATTTCTTTCTGCTCTTTGCAGATATTCTTTATTGATGGTAGGGTCATCTAAGCCACCATCTATTAATGTTGTTAGGTAACCTTGAATGTTAAAGACCGGTGTTTTTAATTCATGAGATACATTGCCTAGAAATTCGCGACGGTATACTTCAAGTTTATTTAATTTCTCTACTTCATCTTTTCTTTGTTGTGCCCAGGTTTCCACTTCAGTAACTATATCGCTCAATATGTCACCACTACCAGATGGAACCAACTCATCAGGCTTTGTCCTTAGTCTATTTAAAGTTTCATGAATGTTTTTTATTTTGCGATAAATAAACATTTCAATAATCAGCAATGTGATTATAAATGAAACAATGAAAACCGAAATTGAAACGATGAGGATATTATGAGTAGCAGAAAACGATTCACCCATTGAATTAACAACCTGTAAAACAATTGCGGTGATTAAAGACAATGCAAAAGCAGCAATAAATGAAATTAACTTGGGATTAGCTGAAGTCATTGGGTAAAATTAGTTCTTTTTTATCAGAACTCGAACTTATATCCTATTCCTTTGACGGTTTTTATACTTTCTTCTCCGATTTTCTCTCTTATCTTTCGGATGTGAACATCAATTGTTCTATCTCCAACAAATACATCGTTCCCCCAAACGCTTCTTAAAATCTCATCTCTTGTAAAGACTCTACCCGGTTTTGCAGCTAGTAAGGAAAGTAATTCAAATTCTTTTCTTGGCAGATCCATAGCAATACCATTCCTTGTAACATTGTATTGTTCACGGTCTATTTCGAGGTCTCCTGCAATAAACTTTCTATCCTGTGGTTCTCCTTTTTTCCTTCTTAATAAGGCTTTTATTCTGCTTAATAATAACTTTGGTTTGATAGGTTTAGAAACGTAATCATCAGCACCTGCATCAAAACCTGCGAGTTGAGAATAATCTTCACTTCTTGCAGTGAGAAATACAATATAAGTATCTTTCAAAGCTGGGATTTCCCTTATCAGGCGACATGTTTCGATACCGTCCATTTCTGGCATCATGATGTCTAAAAGAATTAAATCAGGGAGATGTTTCTTTGCCATTTGAATAGCATCCTTCCCATTCCCTGAAGTGAAGACACGATAGTTTTCCTTTTTAAGATTGTATTTCATGAACTCGAGAATATCCGGTTCATCATCCACCAAAAGAATGGAAGCGTTGTTATTATTATTTTCTGTCATAGTTAATTTATTTACGGCAAAATTACGCTAATATTAATTAAGATATATTACCAAATTGTTAAGGTATAGGGAAATATTGATGAAAGAAGCTATTTTTGCGAAGTTAAACAATAAGTATAGAATGGAAGTAAAACAAAAGATGTGGATGAACTCCCCGATTGGTACTATAGAATTGGAAGGATCGGATAAGGGCCTTTCGTCATTGATATTTGTTGAAGATGTTAAAATCAGTCCTCATACCCCTCCTCTTTTAAAAGAAGCTCATAAACAATTGAAGGAATATTTTGATGGTAAAAGAAAAGAGTTTTCATTAGAATTAGATTTACAGGGAACGGAATTCCAATTGAAGGTTTGGAACAAATTGTTGGAGATTCCTTATGGGAAAACCATTTCCTATCTTCAATTGGCGAAGAATTTAGGGGATCCTAAAAGTATTCGGGCAGCAGGAACGGCAAATGGGAGAAACCCTGTTTCCATCATTGTTCCTTGCCATCGGGTTATTGGCTCGGATGGAAAATTAGTTGGATATGGAGGAGGATTATGGAGAAAAGATTGGTTATTGAAGCACGAAAACAATTGGTTTAAAAACGATTTGTTTTCGCAAGGTTTATAAAGAAATTACTGTTTTAATTTATCCTTAAAAACCTTCTTAAACTTCTCTACTTTAGGTGCGATAACATGTGTGCAATAAGGCTCATTGCCATGTAATAGGAAATAATCTTTATGATAATCTTCTGCTTTAAAAAAATTAGTATAGGGAGTTATTTCAGTAACAATCTTATCAGGGTAAGCATGCGATTCATCTAACTTTTTCTTATAAGTTTCAGCAAGGGCTTTTTGTTCATCATTATGATAAAATACTGCAGAACGATATTGAGTTCCTTCATCGGCACCTTGCTGGTTAAGAGTTGTTGGGTCGTGGCTTGACCAGAAGACTTCTAATAGGTCTTTATATGATATTTTTGTTGTATCATAAACTACTTGGATTGCTTCGGCATGACCTGTGGTTCCGGTGCATACTTCTCGGTAAGATGGGTTTTTTATTGTTCCTCCACTATAACCGGATTGAACTGATTTAACTCCTTCGAGGTTTTGGAAGATGGCTTCGCTACACCAAAAGCAGCCCATGGCGAATGTCGCGGTATCGGGGTTTGTCATTTTTAATGGTAATTTAATTGAATTTGTATTAACGGATGCTTTTTGAGATGTTTGTCCGCAGGAAAACAGGTTTCCAACGAATAATAAGAGGATGATTAGCTTAATGGATGTGTGATTCATGCTGCAAAATTACAATATTATTATGAAATGACGGATGTATTAGATTAATCAAATAATTTTTCATACTTTTGCATTCTAAATTATATAATATGTTAAGTAATATCAATTTGTTCATCACCAACTTATTTGAAGGTTGGGACGGTATCATAATCATTGTTGTGATACTATTATTATTCGGAGGTAAAAAGATTCCTGAATTAGCTAAAGGGCTTGGAAAAGGTATCCATGACTTCAAGAAAGCTTACAAGGAAGGTAGCGATACCGAGCCTCAAGGAAAAATCGAGGAAAAGAAATAAAAACCTCAACACAGAGTTCACAGAGAAGACAGAGTTACAAAGAGATTTTATAATATTTTCTCTGTGTAACTCTGTCTTCTCTGTGAACTCTGTGTTAAAAAACATCCCTATAAATTGAAAAATTACCGCTCATTAGCAGCTATTCAATCTGATTTAAAAGCTAATGAGGTCACATGTGTTGACCTTGTTACCGATTATTTAAAGCGGATTGAAAAGGAGAAGCATCTGAATGCTTTTTTGGGAGTTTATACTTATGAAGCTATCAAAAAGGCGGAAGAAGTTGACGCTAAACTAAAGGCTGGAACTGCTGGTAAACTTGCAGGAATGGTTATCGGGTTGAAGGATGTTATCTGCTATAAAGATCATAAGGTTTCATCTTCCTCAAAAATAATTGAGAACTTCACTTCCATTTATTCTGCAACTGTTACGGAGCGATTATTGGCTGAGGATGCTATAATTATTGGCAGATTAAATTGTGATGAGTTTGCGATGGGTAGTTCAAATGAGAATTCGGCGTATGGACCTGTTTTAAATCCTCATGATAACAAGCGCGTTCCGGGCGGTTCATCTGGAGGTTCGACTGCTGCAGTGGCTGCTGGATTATGCCTGGCGGCTTTGGGAAGTGATACCGGTGGCTCTATCCGTCAGCCGGCTTCTTTTTGCGGAGTTGTGGGCATGAAGCCTACTTATGGGCGGGTTTCGAGGTATGGTTTGATTGCTTATGCATCTTCTTTTGATCAGATTGGACCGATTACGTATTGTGTTGAGGATGCTGCTTTGATTCTGGAGGTGATTTCGGGACGGGATGAATATGACAGCACCGTTTCTTCAAAGGAAGTTCCTGAATATTCTAAACAATTGAACTATGAGGGGAAGGCGAAGATTGCCTATATCTCCGAGTGCATTGATAACCCCGGTCTCGACCCTGAAATTGCAGCTTATCTCAAAAACCTGATAAAGAAATTGCAGGATGAGGGGCACACCGTAGAGCCTGTCAGTTTTCCTTATCTCGAATATATGGTTCCTACTTATTATGTATTGACAACGGCGGAGGCTTCCTCGAATCTTTCGCGCTTTGGAGGCGTGGTTTATGGCAAGAGGAGCAAGAATGCAACGGATATTGATTCTATTTTTGTGAAATCGCGGACGGAGGGTTTTGGTGAGGAGGTGAAACGCCGCATCATGCTCGGGACTTTCGTTTTGAGTGCCGGATATTATGATGCTTATTATTCGAAAGGACAAAAGGTGAGGAGGATTTTGCAAGATAAAACCTTCGAAATTTTGAAGGATTATAATTTTATCTTATTGCCCACAACTCCAAAAACTGCTTTTGAGATTGGTGCTATCAGCGACCCGATTACGATGTATCTTGAAGATATTTTTACTGTTCAGGCGCCGCTTGCCGGATTGCCTGCTATCTCATTGCCCATGGGAACGCATTCCAATGGAATGCCTTTCGGTGTGCAGTTGATGGGAAGGAAATTTGATGAGGCTGGTTTATTGGCTTTTTCGAATTATCTTTATCCTCAAAAATAAGAAATCGCCAATAATCCCTCTTTTCCTCAAGATAAAAACGTTCTTTTTATCTTTTTTCAGCAACATAAATAGTCATCTCTGAATTTAAGCACCCCTTAGTATCAACACGTTATCAACTAAATGTGTCATTCACGTGTTTTGATTTTGATGGCATTGTAAAACAAGTCTATCTTTACAACGCTTAAAAGACAGAAAAATTAATCAACCTAAAAACTAAAAATTATGGAATTCATTTTCAATGAAACACCCGACTCAGTAAAAACTCAGATTGAGTTTATCGAAGTTCAATTGGGACTTGACGGACCAACAGGAATTATGGTTACAATGATGGCGAATAAAGGAATAAACCTTGCCAACAGATTACTTGATTGTGATGCCGCCAAAGTCCTCGAAAATACTTATAACTCAAATGAAGGGCTTGCAAAAGGTAAGGTAAATGATGCCAATAAGATTCAAAAAACCATTGTTTCTCATCAAAGAAATCTTGCCCAGAATGGCAAATCGGTTTTAACTGACATGAGTGTTTTGGGAGAATATGGATACGTTATTATCGACGGTAAAAAGGTAAAGATTTCGCTTAAACCTCTTGATATTCAAACTTTGATGGAGGCAATTAAATTGAAAGTAGATTCTTTCACAGCGCCTCCATGCCCATTGACCCCGTATATTACCTTAAAAGGTTATATATTGGGAGATGATGTTACCGCCATTGGCGATGCAATTACCCTGAAATCGGATGCCAAACAATTGCGACAGAATAATGTGGGAATTACCCATACTATTGCTTTAACAATGGAGCCAAGTGAGATAAATCTGCGCGATTTTGCCCAGGTTATTCACGATGTTAGTCCTGATGACCCTGCTTTGGCGGCAAAATATGGTTTTAAGACCAGAAATACATCTACTGTTGAAAAAAATCAGATTACAAAGATATTGCCTACCGAATTTAAAGGACTTCAAAGCCTGGCAAAATTGACTTTATTGGAAAATCCAACAAATCAGGAATTATGGGTGAGAAAAGGCAAGAAACGCACAGGTGCTTATGTTATTCTTCCTGCCAAAGGAAGTTTATTGGTTACTTATGGTTACGGTGCCTGTACTGTCGAAAATCCTTCAACAACAACCCCATCACAATTATCTGCTACTGTTAATAAAAAAGCTAAAGCAGCTTAAAATCAGATTACCTCTACAGGTAAAAAATCATCCTATTATCCTCAAAAAGTTCCTAACTTTTATGCCTTAAACACGTGTTTAAAGCCAAAAAGTTAGAAATTAAAGCCCAAGAATTAGGAATTAAAGGCTGAAAGTTAGGAATTAAACTCCAAAAATTAGGAATTAAAGCCTTGGAATTAGAAATTTAATGGGGTGAATACTGAACTTATCCCTGATTTATTTCTATCTTTGCATAGATGAAAAAATATCTGATTATAGTTTTTGGGATGATTTTGATTGGGGGATGCAGTAAAGATTGCCAAGATGACTCAGATTTGACAGCTGATGAGCTTGTATGGTTGAATTGTTATACAGATGGACAAACTGCGATTTTTAAGAGTAATACAGGTTTGTATGAAACATTAAAAGTTTCTAAATTTACAGAGTATAACCATACAAATTATGAACAAGGTAATTGTCAACATCAATGTCAGATTGCGCAGGGTGAGAGTGGAGGTCCGGTAATTAATGTTACACATTATAATCAATATTGGACAGAAAGTTATTCGCCACCTAATATTGGTCAATATAAATTTTCAAATTATGTTCCCCAGAATAATGTAATTATAAATGGAGTAACACATAATAATGTATATGTTATGGATTCTACTTATTATACCAAGCTAGATGGGGTATTGGCGTTCCCAGGTTATCCTGGTGTTGAATGGTATAAGATTAATTAGTTTCATTAAAAGAAAGGCGGTATCCTCCATACCACCTTTCTTATTTACAAAATAAGTAATAAACACCCCTTTGTTAACGTTTAAGACTACCGGTTTTTGCATATTTGGATAATTATCCATAGTTTAGCAGCCGAAACAAGAAAAATAGATTAATAGAATTTTAAATAACGCGTAAAAATTAAATCACCCATGTCAAATAAGAAAGCTTATTTAATTCTGTTATTGCCTTTTTTCATCATAGGCACTACCCTGAAATCCCAGACGGCGGATTTAAAGGATACCAATCAGTTTAAAAACCCCGACCCTATTTCGGCTATGCTGGATAGTATGACGGCACAGAAGTTTTTAAGTCGCGCTGATTTTGTTGAGGCTACAAGGAATCTGCCTTTCCCCGAAAAGAGCGTTCCTTATGAGTTTAAATCGTTCCCTGATTCGGTTTATAAGAAGAATCTTTCTAAGCTTCAATCGCCAATTTCATTGGATTATAACGACCAGGTTAAACAACAGATTGAGTTTTATGCCCGTAAGCCATATTCAATATCAAAACTATTAGGGCTTGCGAATTTGTATTTCCCGATGTTTGAGGAAGTTTTGGATAAGGAAGGTTTGCCATTGGAGTTTAAATATCTTGCCATTGTTGAGTCGGCATTGAATCCTGTAGCTCATTCATGGTGCGGTGCTACCGGCTTATGGCAGTTTATGTACACCACCGGAATTTTATATGATTTGAAGGTAACTTCGTATATTGATGAACGCAAAGACCCTTTAAAAGCTACCTATGCTGCTTGTCAGTATTTTAAGGATATGTACCTGATTTATAAGGATTGGTTATTGGTTATAGCTGCGTATAATTGCGGTGCCGGAAACGTGAATCGTGCCATTATGAGAGCCGGTGGAAGTAAGGATTTCTGGGAGATAAGTAAATATCTGCCTTATGAAACACGGTCTTATGTACCTGCTTTCATAGCTGTGAATTATGTGATGAATTATGCCAAGGATTATAATATCACACCTGAACCACCAGTGCTTTCTTTTTTCCAGGTTGATACAATTACGGTTTCACAGCCGGTGACATTAAAGCAGGTTTCCAAGACTTTAAATATTCCTCAGGATGTATTGGAATATCTGAATCCTATTTATACAAGAGGATATATCCCTGCATTGGATGCGACCCAGAAATTGAGACTTCCATATAATAAGGTAGGTACTTTTATGGCAAATGCAGATGGTATCTATAAAGCAAGTTACATGGAAACGGCGAGTGTATATACTCAGCAACAGAATGCAAAACCAAACGGAGAGACTGTGATTAAGGATGTAGAAAAAACTTATATCGTTAAAAGTGGAGAGAGTATTCCTGTGATTGCCGGAAGATTTGAAGTGACTTCTGCTGATTTGATGAAATGGAATCATTTATCTAATTATACTATTTATCCCGGACAAAAACTGATTATTCAAACTAAGGAAGTTGTTAAGGTTGAAAAACCTGTAGTTAAGGATACTGCTATTGCTTCTAAGGATTCGGCATTAAAAGGTAAAGATACTGTTGCAACAGCAAAGACAGATTCTGCAAAAACGAATGTTACCTTAATTAATAAAAATGATACACCAGCTGCGAAATTTATATATTACATGGTTCAGCCAGGTGATACTTTGTGGAATATAGCTCAGAAATATCAGGGAGTGACTGTTCAGCAGTTGAAGGATATCAATAAACTTTCTGAAGGACATGTTTTGCTTCCTGGCACTAAACTTAAGGTTCAGATAGGAGGTTAAGGATTTTAATAGTCTCCATAAATAAAGCCTATAAGTAAATTACTTATAGGCTTTTTCATTTGTGGGCCCACTTGGGCTCGAACCAAGGACCAACTGATTATGAGTCAGCTACTCTAACCAACTGAGCTATGGGCCCCTTTTCATTTTTCAATAAAAAGTTTGCAAATTTACCTGTTTCGGTAGGATTACACAAGTTCTTTTGTAAATAACCTGAAAAATAATTGCAATCCTGTCGAAATAAATCTTTATCTTTGACCGATGAAATCAAATAAAACCCCCACTTTGAAAAAGTATTTAATACTTGTTGCTTGCATGATAGTTGTTTTTACAGCTTGTAAAAAGGAAGCTACAGTTGATAATGATTCAAGCGAATGTCAGGACTTTACATGGGCTGAAGGTATCTTTAATGATGCAACCAGTATGATGGATGAAGCTGCTATTACCAATAATCTGACGCTTTATGATACCATTTCACATGATTCAACTGTTTCTCCTTGTTGTATGATTCACAGACAAAACACTAATAACTCTGACCCTGATACTATAATAATTGACTTTGGTCCGAGTGATTGTTTTTGTGCAGATAATAAATATCGAAGGGGGCAGATAATTGCAATTTATAACCCACCTTTTTATATTGATTCGTTAAATGTTATCACTTTGAGTTTTAATAATTACTATGTTAATGATAATTTAGTTCAAGGAACAAAGACCATTACTAATCTCGGAAGAAATCCAATAGGGCAGTATCAATATTCAAGTGTTGTAAATGGAAGCATTACTAATACTAATAATCAAACCATGACATTTAAGTCGAATGAAAACAAACTCTGGACGGTTGGAGATACTGCTTTGGTTTGGTATAATGATGTTTATCAGATAACTGGTTCTTCATCAGGAACTGCTTTTAATGGTATTGCTTTTACAGATTCTATCACCACACCTTTGACTATTGAAGGGAGCTGTCATTTTATAGTTAGTGGTAATCTTTCACTGACTCCAGCAGGAAAATCTGCCCGAACAGTTGATTTTGGCAGTGGAAGTTGTGATGCAAATATGACCGTTACCATTAGTGGGAAGAACTATCTTGTTGGTATGCATTAATCTGCATTAAAACTTTTTCTTTAACGTTTCACAATCTTTATTATCAATCATTCCGATTATTATTAGTACTTTTGGCAGACAATGGAAAAGGGAAATACTGAATTGATTAAAAAGGAATTTATCGAGGCGCAATCTGTACTCGATAAGTTTATTAATGACCCTGATAACATAAATTCCATAGTTAAAGCAGGGGGTTTGCTTGTTGCTGCTTTTAATTCAGGGAATAAAGTAATTTCTTGTGGCAATGGTGGTTCTATGTGTGATGCAATGCATTTTGCTGAGGAGCTTTCAGGGAGATTTAGAAATGATAGAGTAGCATTACCTGCGATTTCAATCTCCGACCCTTCCCATATTTCTTGTGTTGGAAATGATTATGGTTATGATTTCATCTTTTCAAGATATATTGAAGCTATTGGAAATAAGGGAGATGTATTATTAGGAATAAGCACAAGTGGGAAGTCTGCAAATGTTGTCAACGCTATTAATGCTGCAAAGAAAAAAGGGATGAAGGTTATAGGACTAACCGGAAAGGATGGAGGAGCAATGGCAAGTTTGTGCGATGTTGAGATTCGGGCACCTCACAGTCAATATGCTGATAGGGCGCAGGAAATTCATATTAAAGTTATCCACTCATTAATCCACTATGTGGAAAATAATTTAACCGGCACTAACAAATGAATTATTGATTCATAGATTAAATCTAAACCCACTTCCATGCTTGTAAAAACCTATGGGAGTGCAGTGTATGGAATCAATGCTACCACAATAACAATTGAAGTAAACGTAACGAAAGGGGTAAACTTTATCCTTGTTGGTTTACCTGATAACGCCGTTAAGGAAAGTCATAAACGCATTGTCACTGCTTTAAGAAATATTGGGTTTAAAAATCCCGGAAAGGAGGTTGTTATCAATATGGCTCCGGCTGATATTCGCAAAGAAGGTTCAGCGTATGACCTTCCGATAGCGATTGGAATTCTTGCAGCATCTGAACAAATCATTGCTGAAGATATTGATAAGTATATCATCATGGGCGAACTTTCTTTAGATGGAGGATTGCAACCAATTAAAGGTGCTTTACCCATCTCTATCCAAGCAAAGAAAGAAGGTTTCAAAGGATTTATTCTTCCAATTCAAAATGCTCGTGAAGCCGCTATTGTAAGCGAGTTAGAAGTTTACGGTGTCGAGAATATTAAACAGGTAATTGATTTCCTCACGGGTGAAATTCAATTGGAAAGAACGATTGTAAATACTCGCGAAGAATTTAATAAGAGCCAGATTGAAATGGATTTGGATTTCTCTGAAGTTAAGGGTCAGGAAAATATCAAACGTGCTTTGGAAATTGCTGCTGCCGGCGGTCATAATGTTATTTTAATCGGTCCTCCAGGGGCAGGGAAGACTATGCTTGCTAAGCGTTTACCTACTATCCTCCCTCCATTAAATCTCCATGAAGCATTGGAAACAACCAAGATTCATTCGGTTGCGGGGAAGATGGCTAAGGAAACTTCTTTAATCTCTGTTCGTCCGTTTCGGTCGCCGCATCATACTATCAGCGATGTTGCTTTGGTGGGTGGTGGACAAAATCCTCAACCCGGAGAAATATCTTTGGCTCACAATGGCGTTTTGTTTCTTGATGAATTGCCTGAGTTTAAACGAACTGTTCTCGAGGTGATGCGCCAACCTCTTGAGGAACGAAAAATCACCATTTCAAGGGCACGGTTTTCTGTCGAGTATCCTGCGAGTTTTATGTTGGTTGCTTCCATGAACCCATGACGCTGTGTTGACTTTTTCCTGCATTTTGGGAGATAGGAGAAGGTATATATGCCAAGCTGAATGATATGTCGTCTTTTCCAATGGTTATTTTATTGGTTATCGTTTCAACAATGGAACGTTTTTGATCGAATTTTAAGTATCCCCATCTGTCATATAAGTCTTTAGCTTCTTTTAGAACAATATCAGAAGAAAGGTACTGTATTTTAAGAAAATCAACCTCAGCTTGCAGTTCAGGCAATTCATTCTCTATTTGGGTCAGTCTTTTATTTAATGGGTCATAATGTCTTGGGAAACTATCACGGGGTAGTTCACCTTTTAACCGCATATCAATCAGTTCATCCATTTTTTTTCTGATAGATATTGATTCGTCTGTTAATAGTTTCAACAAAGATTCTTTTTCTTTTATCATTCCATCGGATTTTTTTAAATATGAAGAAATATCGGTGTCAGTCAAAAGAAATGTTTTTAATTGTGAATGATATATTTCATCCAAATCATTTGCGGGAATTCTATTTTTACACGATTTGCAGGTGTACACATTATTATTGTGAAAAACATACATTTTTTTGCCACAAGTGCAGTGCACAAATCCTGAAAGCAAATGGATTGCTTTTGGACCAGGAGGTTGCCGTTTCTTTTCTTGTTCATCTAAAATTTGATTGCATTCATTCCACATATCCTCAGAAATAATTGCAGGGCAGGAAGTAACCACCCATTCACTTTGCGGTTTCATTACCCATTGTTTGCCTTCACCTAAACTTTTAGTATAGTTTGCCCGCCGTTCACCTTTTGCGGAAGAATCACGTAACAGTCTTGATACAGTTGTATCGGAAAATTCAGAACCATTTCTAGTCCGGTATCCCATTTTGTTCAATTGGTCAGCAGTCGTTTTCTTTCGCTTGTGTTTCAGGAATAGCTCATATATCAGTTTTCGTATCGGGGCTTCTTTTTCGTTTATGACAAATTCTTTACCTTCCCATTGGTAGCCAAAAGAGGCTTGTCCGCCAGTTGGTTTGCCAAGTTTTGCGCGAATCGGAACGGAAGCAGCAACCCGTTCAGAAATTTCTTCACGCTCCCACTGAGCCATAGCAGCTATCATGGTATAGAATAACCGACCAGCAGGGGTACTAGTATCTATAGATTCTTGAAGTGATATTAAGTCCGCATCATTCTCACGAAAAAAATCTGCAAAGTCCAAGAGTTCTTTTGTGTTACGCGCAAGGCGAGCGAGTTTAGAGAAGATAAGTCCGGTTACATATCCTTGCTTAATATCTTCTAGCATTTTTTTAGTTTCAGGATGGTTCATGACTGACTTACCTGAAACGGCTTCAAGATGATATACATTTCTAACATCCCATCCCTTAGCTTCTGCATAATGTCGTGCCCGCATTTCGTGATGTTCAGGGGATTCTCCTTTTGCCTGATCTTCGGTACTTACCCGAATCCAAATTCCTACTGATTTTTTTGCTTCCATTTGTTACTTTATTTTGATGAAAAGCAAAGATACGAAAGGGATTTGATGATTGCAAGGATTCTACAAGAAAAAGTTATTAACTGCATATATCGGAGAAACGTGTCGGAAAATACTGAATGAATGTCGGGACTTGCGCAATCGTTGTCAGGATCTGCGCAAAATGAACCTCTCTAAAACTTATATAGTATAATTAAAACCGTTGACAGATAAGTGTTTTGGATTTTATTTAATAGAATGAGAAATTTTTTACTAATTTCATAGGTATTGCCAATCATTTTTATTTACTTTATGTTCGCCTACTTATAAT
>Ga0206936_1098_pt1 | contig 25736 bp, 22 predicted proteins | sample Alteio_BWOrgHeat_14_FD_152922 | JGI IMG/M metagenome (GOLD analysis project Ga0206936, IMG submission 152922) | Enriched cells from forest soil in Barre Woods Harvard Forest LTER site, Petersham, Massachusetts, United States -... | ecosystem: Environmental > Terrestrial > Soil > Temperate forest >... | reverse complement strand
ACTCCGATGGCGGAAGCGGAGCCAGTCGTTGCTGCGGTGAAAGCATCAAAACCAAAGGCTGCAAAGGTGACCGCCGACAAGACAAAGCCGGCTGCCGGCAAGCAAAAGCCAGACCCCGGTAAGTAGACGCGTCAGAAGGGTGAGACAGCTGGAACCCAGGAGAGAGTCATGCCGCTGATCACAACTGACCTGCTGCAAGCCAAATCCGCGTATGCCGGCTTGGAATTGCGCGCGCTAGCCGCGCAGCAAAACGCTGTGACTCTGCAGGCCACCGTAGATCATCTGTCTTCGATTCATGCGGACCTGATTGATTCTGTTCGGTTGCAGGGCGCGTTTACGGCTACGCAAGTTGCCACGAACGGTACTCTCACTGCCAATCAAGCCGGAGCGGTTAGTCCCGATCTGACGCTGGACAATTTTATTGCAGCACTGGGTCTTTCCATCGCGCTGGCTGAGGCGACGATGCCTGATCGTTCCATCAATTCTGTCTCAGCCACGGTGCAAAGCTTTCTGACATTTGCCCCTGGTCCGGATGGAACGACTCCAGTGCCAGGCCTGCGGCTGTATCAGCCGGAACTGGGCGCTTCGACCGCCTTGGCTACCACTTCGTTTGATTTAGCCAAGACAACTCCCGCGCCGGGAGTGCCCGCGCCACGAAGCCTTTACACCGTGCTGCAATCAATGCAGACGGTCTTTGCCGACCCTTTTTGGGGTAAGTTCACGTCGGGAACACCACCAGTAGGACCCGCTCAGCAAATCGTGGCGGAGACGGTCAAGGTGTTTGCTGCGATCGGCGGGTGGTCTTTTTCATACATCCTGCAGGAGGCGTCAACGTTTGCTTCGCTGCAAACAACTCTGGCAGGATTGATCTCGGGAGTGACGCCTGCCGGTCCAGTTGCGGCCTTTACTGCTTCAGTCGCGGCGCTGACGACTCTGGTCCAGTCGCTTGCTGCGAGAACACTGCATGTTGCCGGCGACCTATTCGCCCTTGCCTCAGCGCTCGACGCTGCGACGAATCTGGCGGAGGCCATTCTGCCGTGAGAAGGCCCGGTCAGGGCGTCGACGAACTCAAGTTGCAACGGACAGCTCTGCGCCGACGTGAATTTCAAGCCAGGCTGCAGGCTGAACGTGCGATTGGAGAACAGGCACACCAACTGGCGAGAGAGAGAAACGACGCGCGCATAGCCGAACTGCGTGAGCAGCAACTGCAGGAGACTCGTGCGGCAGCGCTGCGAGAGGAACAGCGGCTTGCGAGAGAGCGAGAGGCCGCGGCCACAAGCAGGGCCGTTCAGGCCGCTGCGCAGGCAAGGGAAGAGCAGCCCCCGAAAACAGCTCGATAGATGCTGAGGGTCGGGCAAAGCGGTTGGATTCGGGAAGATGAGACTCGCGCTCGCTGGCGCGGTGGCAGTTGCGGCCTGAACACTCACCAGTGATTTCAGCTGCACATTCATGTTGCTGACAGTCGTTTGCACGCCGCCTGCGGCTTGAGCAGCCTGCTGAATCTGGTCGACTACAGTCTTGAAAGAGTGCGCGACGTCAAGCGGCGATGCCGTCGACGCGCCGCTGGCCTGCAACTGAGACTGCAGCGTATTGATCTCAGTCTGTTGTTGCGCAACCTGCGTCTGCAGATCTGATATCTGGCCGTTAAGATTCGCGGCGTTTGTCTGATCGGTACTCACCTGCGCGTTGAGAGTATCGACCTGCGTCTGTTGAACGGTGATATAGGTTTGCAACTCCGTCATCAGTGCCGCAGGAATCGCGGTAATCGTCTGCAACTGCGCGACGATAGCCGAGATATCCGGAATGATTATGAACTGCACGCTGTTCGAGATGACAGGCGCGGGCGGCGCGCCGGTCGGTGTAGTCCCTGTTCCGGGGTTGGAAACCGTAATAGAGGTAGTTCCAGCAACCGCAAGATCTGTAGCGGGTATGACCGCGGTCAGCTGAGTAGCGCTCACAAAAGTCGTTGCGCGACCCTGCTGATTCCAAAGTACTGTCGAAGCACTCACAAAGTTGCTTCCCAACACCGTCAACGTCAGGCCACTTCCACCTACGATAGCCCCGGTCGGCGCCAACGAACTGATGTTAGGCAGCAGGAAGAAACGAATGGGAAAATTAACAATTGGAGGCCTCGATATGATGCCCCCAATCACCGGATTCTGCGTGGTCACCGGGCTCCCGCCAAGCACGCCAAGCACGGGATTAAGCAGACCAATCCCGCTGACAGGTACAGTCCCCCCGGTCGCCGGGACAGTCACATCCTTCGGAGTACTCTCTGCGGGTGTGCCGGGAGCGGTCGCCGCCTTCGCGGCTGATGCCTTCTTGCTCTTCTTGCTTTGTTTCTGGTTCTTTGCCACTGTATCCTCGCTCACGCGGTAGTAGAGATGATGCTCGCTGTCTGTGTGGCATCATCGACGGCAACGACAACCGTTGGGATGGCTGCATTCGAGGGTGCATATTGCAGCACATACCACACGCGTGCCGCCCCGTTGAAGTTGATCGCCATGGTGTAGACGTTGCCTGCGGCATCGACAGTCTGCCCCTGGGCATTCGTGGTCGTCACAAAAGGAGCGCCGCTCTTCAAGGCAACAGCCTGCACGCTGGCAGGCGTCATTTGAGGCGGAGTGGTGACCTGATCGCCGCTCTTCGGTGCGGGCACCGGGACAATCGTTACATTCACCTGCGTCGCAGCCTGCGCATCGTAGTTGAACTGGTTCTGAAACGACGCGCTCAATGGCTGCGCAATCAGTCGAAACCTCTGCGACAACAACACAGGGCTCACAGCATGAGGAGTGTTCGGCTGCGACGCCTGCGTATTATCCTGCGTAATGCTGAGCGACATCTTCAGCTGCATATTCACGCTCGGGAACTGGTACCAGGTCGCCTGCAAACCGTATTGCGAAAGCACAGGGTCGGTATCGATCGCCAACTGCGTCTTGATCGAATTCCTGTCCATATCCTGTTGTGCCTGCGCGATACCCTGGCCAAGTGCAATGATCAGCGACTCGATGGGTGCGGAGAAGGTTTCTACTGCATTCGCAAGTGGGTCTGTCGTCGCCATTGACGGGCCTTTCTGAAGAAGCGGCAAAATCGGTAAAGCTTGATGCGAGCAGCCTTCGTTGTGACCTTCGCGAATCGCACTAGCGAATCGCAAAGAAGTATTTGAGCGCAGGCTACGAGGTGATCGTGATCGATGGCGTCTTGCCCAAGGCATTGACCGTGATGACCTGCGGAGTAAGCCGAACATTTGCCGGCACGGGCTTCAATGTCGCGGTCACACTCGACGAGGCATCGACGGAATACGAATAAGTGTTCTGCGTCCGGAAATTCACATGTGAGCCAAAAGCAAATATCCCGGTAGACTGCGTGCCGTCCGTCTCAGTCTGCGTGGCTTCTCTGAGCGAAACAGACATCTTCAACTCAATGACGGCCTCAGTGAACTGATAAAAGCTAGGCAGCAGGCCTGCCTGCAGAGCGGTCATTTGAACAGGGTCAGAAGCGGTCGACGTAACCCTCGCTCCTGTGACCTCAATCGACGGCTGCCCCGAGATGGGCACAATCACCGGTTCTGGAGTAACAACTTCCGATATCTCCGGAATCACATCAATGAATGTCTTCGACAAAGTAATCATTGTCTGGATAGAAGACATGTCGAGCGCACGTTGGCCGTCTGCGATGCCCTGAGCAATACTGCGCAGAATTTCCCCGAAATTTGCTTCCACCAGTTCGTTGCCGACTTGCGAGAACGTTGCGGGCATTGCTCCTCCATAACTCTATTGGCAGAACTACCACATCGCGAAACCGCTGAATTCAAGTTCGACCACAGCTCCTTGCCTAGGTCTGGCTAATCGATACGCTGGCCGGATTCATCGCGTTCACCAGAATGAATCTCGGCATGATGGCTTTTGGCGGCGGCACGCATGCCAGCGTCGTCGATAATGAACTCGAGCCTTCCACCGAGTAAGAAAACTTATTCGAAAAGGACGCGTTCACGTGCGATGTCACGCTCCCCGAACTGAAAAAGAAGTCCTGCTTCTGTGAGAAGTCGGTCGTCACGCCGACCGTTGCGCTCGTATCGGTTGTGCTGGTCACCGACATCTTCACGACGATGGTCGAATTCGTGAACTGATAGAACGTAGGATTCACGCCAGCCTGCAGCAGGGTCAGCGGGAAACTCGGCGCTACATCACAATCCACGTGGACACCGGTGACTATGACGGGATTGTTATGTGCGTCCTTCAACCCCGTCGGCACACCATCCACCAGCACCTGCACCTGGCGCGGCTCGGGCGTCAGCGTCTCCACCACATCGGGCACGTAATCAAAAGTGGTGTTCGCCAACACCTGTACCAGCTTGATCGATGCCACATCCAACGCAGTCTGACTCTTGGCAATTGCAGAGGCCATGTCAAAAATCATCTTGCCGAAAGGTACGCTTGCTAGTTCCGCTCCGACATTAGGCACGGGAACCCCCAATTCCATCCTGATCTGTTAAACAATGTACTCGCCGCCGGGCATACGCCGACGAAGTCGCGACGCACGTAGCCGGGCCCGACTATAGTCGACAGGCCCGGCACGCTTACGAATTAGCTCTGGCTGACAGTAACCTTCGTCGGATCGATAGCATTGACCAGGAAGAACCTGGGCATCATGTTCTTGGGTGGAGGCACTGGCGCCAGGGTCGTCGACATCGAGCTCGACCCGGTAACTGAATACGAAAACTTGTTCGCGCTCGAGAAATTCACGTGGCTCGAGACTGATCCCGAGCAAAACAGGAAGTCGGCCGAGGCTGTCACAGATACGCCCGCACTGAAAGTATTCGAGGACTCCTGGGTGCTCGTGATCGACATCTTCACTTCGATGGTCGAATTCGTGAACGCATAGAAAGTCGGATTCACGCCCGCCTGCAACAGCGTCAGCGGGAAGGAATCGCCCACGTCGGTCTGCACAAGCACGCCGGTAACCATGACAGGATTGCCTCCCGAGTCCATGATGGGCGCGCCACCCGCTCCCTTGACTTGGCGAGGATTGGGCAACAGCGTTTCAACCACATCAGGAACGTAGTCGAAGGTGGTGTTAGCCAACACTTTGACGAGTTGGATCGAGGCCTTATCCAGCGCGACCTGACTTCGAGCAATGGCCGAAGCCATGTCGTAGATCATCTTGCCGAAAGGCACACTTGCGAGTTCTGCTCCGACATTTGGCACTACACACCTCCGTGATTTTCTTGAATTTCCAGCCTGCTAAATCTCCCTGTTCCGTTTGATTGAAACCGCCTATTCCGCTGCCTTGACCTCGAGCTGCTTGGCAAGGTTTTCTGCAAAAATTCGTTGAAGCCGATCCGCTGCGTATCCCTGCGGACTAAGTGTTACGCCCCCTACCAGCTTTACGCCCGGATGCGACTGAATAACGGGAACCATCCCGTCATCGAAAGCCGCTATAATCCCCGTCTTCATTACCATCAGCGTGAACCCGTTGCACTTCCGCAAATGGTGTTGAATATCTCGCGAAATATCCTGCGAGTAATCCCCATTGAAAGCGACCATGTACATCTGCATAGCCACGGCTGATCACCTCGTACCTGTCATTGCATAGGATGATTTCGTGGAGTGAATCTGGCGGATCCAGACTGCGGAGTCCTCTTCGTTCGCAGGATAATGCGCGCGGCAGGCTGTTCTTCCGCGTGAAGCGAGACTACGCAACCTGACTGAATTGGTCAAGAGCATTCGTGCAAGTTCCAGTGCATCTTCATGATTCTCCGCCACTAACTCCGGCCAAAGCGCCCGCTGCACCGCTGAACCCCCAGTCCCGATGCAGGCTACGTTGTACAGAGCTGCATCTCGCAGGTTGGCTTCGGAAAATCCCCCACTTACGTTTAGTAACAGAACCGACTGGGCCAGCTCATAGCGTGCCTCTTCAGACTGGTTGAACGCGTTGTAACTAAGTCCTCCATCCGTCTCCTTCTCGATTTCCTTGCCTGTCGGAACCCAGCCCCCTAACGCCGGGAAGATGTTTCTCAGGCGACGAAAGACCTCTTCGTCGCCCTCTGCCACGCCCACGTACGCAAAACTTCTAACCATGCGCAGCCCCCCGACATCGCATGATTCCTGGATAGCCGGAATACGAACATCCGAGAGATGTCCCTTGGTGTCCGCTATGATTCCCGACTCCAGCTTTCCGAATTTCTGCTCGACAACGTTGACCGTAATGGTCGCCCCCTCTACCTGTGGAACATAGCGGCTCACCAACTGTGTTGGCAGTTGCTGCGTCTTCACAATTCTCGCGATCCGTCGATCCTGGCGCGCAGTCGAACGCAGTAGTTCATCCCACTGGTCGAGAATGCGACTCCAGTCATAAGCCTCGGCGAACTTTGCCGACTGGCGTGACCGCTCAGCCAGTAGTTCTCTGTCGTCATAGAAGGTCGCCAGCTTTCGAACCGCGTCGTCCACATCGATAAATCCACGCCGAATACCAAACTCGTTCTCGCTCCATTCCGCAATCTCGATAGTCTCGCCGTGGCCGTTCACTAACTCGTGGCTCGCACTGTAATCTCCAGCCATGGGAACCGCACCTGCCGCGGCCGCCTGCAACGTTGGCAGACCAAATCCTTCGCCGCTCGACGCCAGCAGATGTATGTCTGCCGCTCGGTAATAGGCCGCCAGCTGGCTCAACGGCACTCCGCCACCACGCTCAACCTTCATGCCCGGCGTAAATCGAACCTGATCCGCAATTCCCAGATGCCGCAAATCCGACCGCACATCATAGGAATAGATACCCGACTGGGTAAATTCATCCTCCGGATCGGTGTGAAGATGCAGCAATGCATCCGGCCGCCCTACTGCAAACTTCGCGAAAACGTCCAGCAATCGCGGCAGCATTTTGCGGGGCTGATTGCGACTGTCAGAGAGAACCAGAAACTTCCCTTCCGCGCCCACCTCGGCCTTAGCCTTCAGCCGATCTTCGGGAGGATAAAAATAACTGCGATCCACTCCATGCGGAATGTACCGGCAGTTAATCCCCGAGTTAGCCGCCGTTTGGCGCCCAAACTGGCTCATGGCGATGGGAATATCCACTTCGCGCAAAAGCTCCACCCAGCTCGTCGGGAGTCCGCCGCCCTGCATATCTCCGTCGATAGGGAAGTAAAGCGCCCATGGAGTGTCGGTCATCTGCATCTGTCGCCGGACGTGTGGGGCGGTAAAGTATGGAAGCCACCAGACATCACCCAGCGCGATCACGATCTCCGGCCGATGACGTACCAGGAACGGGAACAACGACCGGCTGCCAAGGCTACCCGAGGCGGGATACACCCGGCATCCATTCCAGTCCTGTTCTTCCTTTGTCTGCCATCCAATGATGCTGACATTGTGACCGCGACGCGCTAGTCCCTCGCATACAAAGCGTGTCACATTGCCGAAGCCGGATGGAGTGTCGGGACTATCAGAAATCCACAGAACGCGCATAGTGGCTCTTGAACAGGGAATGGCGGTAGTGTCGGCCAAGCGAAACTTAGCAGCCGGTTACTGCGATGTCAAGAATTTTTTCCGTACTCGCAACAACCTAAGGAGGTTACAAACCTCGCGGCTTTGAACCTTTAACAATGGTGGTGCGGCGATGAGGTTCGTGACACGCCCTTTACAAAAACTTTCTACTCAGGAGGAATCGAAGGCCGGGCCAATGTTAGACTCCCGTGAAGACCGGCCTAGGCCCGATACTGCATATCTATAAGGGTCAACGAACGAAAGAGAGCCCATGGGAAACCAGAAATCGAACGAGGAGCGCTTAACAGACGCCGAGAATCCGGCGTCGCAGTCTAACATCGTTGGCTACTCCGGAGTGGTCCTCCTGGGATGGATGGAACGCGAACAGGCGGTGCGCTTCCTGATAGGAGACTGTATCTTCGAGCAACCATTGACCGCCCAGGGCGCAGAGAAACTATGGAACGAGTGGCGGGATCGAGCCGCGTCCATACCGCCAAGAGAGGCGGCTGCGCCAGAGCAGGTGCCGCTCACCGAAGCTGAGAGTGACCATGCGGAACGGTTTCTCACCTATCTTGGCAGTCTGGGCGTTGCTAACTTACAGGTGCTCAAGATCGATCCAATGCAACTCGTGGTCATGCAACATCATATTAACGTCGACGTGGCGGCGCGATATTCCGAGAGCAACCAATCGGATGACGCGTGGATGGCGCAGACTCTGCCTTTGTCCTCCGGTAACCCCGACCTTAACATCCGTTTCACACGAAGAAATCTCGACACTGAAATTGACATCGATCTGCCGCATGCGGAATTTATCTTTGGCGTTCATCCTCAGGGAGGATTCGGGCCTAAGGAACTAATGGGCCACGTTACCGTATTAACGGCCAGCAACAGAATGTTATTGGGAAAGGGCTATCACCGCCTCTATGGCCGCGTGATGAGCACGGGCGGGGCAATGCCGGACCGGCTGTCACTGGTTGGAATCGACCCCACTGCTCTTACATCCCCTGCCGGTAAGGAAAGTGGCGATTACCCTGCCGAAGATCCGGGGCTGCATATCTTTGGCCAGCGACCACCCATTTTTGCAGACTTCTTTACCGAAGGTCTTGCTATGCCCGTCTATCTCAGGCCAAAGCGCTACCAGCTACAAGTTCGGTCCCACTGGGTCGCTATCGACGCGGACTAACTCGGATTCCCTACACTTGCCGTTTCGAGAATGGGGAAGTTAGTCATCCAGTGGCGCTAGTCCATCCGTGCGTTCCATAGTTATGAACCAGAACTATCGCCTGAGCCTCCGACTGTATTGGCTACGCGCGCCACTCGTCGGTACGATTCAAGGCGATCCTCATGCTCATAAGTGTCCGTAACTACAATCACTTCATCGGCACCGGTGTCCCGTACAAGCTTCTCAATGCCGGCTTTCACCGTTGCTTCGGAACCCACAATAGCTGCCCCAAGTTTGCTCTCCACCGCAGCTCTCTCGAAGTCCTGCCAGATAGACTCCATCGAATCGACAGGCGGCAACAATTCAACTGGCTGGTTGCGAATCAAGCGCAGAAAACGTTGCTGCGGAGTCGTAAAGAGCCGGCGCGCTGCGGCGTCTGTCTCCGCTGCGATCACCTGCACAGCCACCATTAGATGCGGTGACTGCAGCACCTCGCTCGCACGAAATTGCTCGCGATAAAGCCGCGACGCCGCATACAAATACTCAGGCGAAAAATGCGCTGCAAACGCGAAGGGCAATCCCAACGCGGCAGCCAGCCGCGCACTGAATCCGCTCGAGCCGAGCAACGTGATCGGTACGTTGCTCCCTTGTCCAGGAAACGCGTGCACTGCCTGCCCAACCCTTTCTGGGCCCAGATACCCGCGCAGTTCTTCCAACAACGCCGGAAACTCGTCGCCTGTCTGACGCAGATCACGCCGCAACGCCTGCATCGTATGAAAGTCGCCGCCAGGAGCGCGGCCGAGGCCTAGATCAATTCGGCCCGGATACAGTGCATCCAAAGTTCCAAATTGTTCTGCGACCACTAATGGAGCATGGTTGGGTAACATCACGCCACCGCTGCCGACGCGAATAGTTTTTGTCGCTCCAGCCACATGCCCAATCAGCACAGACGTCGCAGAGCAGGCCAGGCCTGCGATCGAGTGATGCTCGGCCAGCCAATAACGACGATAGCCCCATTGCTCCACTTGCCGCGCCAGATCCACTGAACGCGCAATCGCGCTGCCGGCCGACTCGCCCGCCCGCATGCCTACAAGATCCAATACCGAAACAGCATATCTATTACCCATATTGAATTGGATGTGCAACATCGGAAAGCGATGCGAGGTTGTGGCCTTCCCTCACTCCAAAACAAACTACTTCCCCACACGACGCCGCTTTTGATGCTCCCTCGCCTCCTTCGCTTCAAAGGCCAGCAGAGCCTCCGCGGTCTGCCTGTCAGTGATCAGCACATTGATCCACGCACCCTTGAGCGCAGCGAGGATCGCTTCGACCTTCCGCGGTCCTCCGGCGACTCCCACTACGCGATGAGCCTTTTTCAACTGCATGAGTTCGATGCCGATCACCCGCCCCAAAAGCGCCGATCTAATGGCGCAGCCATCCTGGTCAAAAAATCGGAGGCAGATATCTCCAACCGCCCCGTCATGCCGCAATTCCTCGCGTTCCTGTGGAGAGAAAACATTGCCACTGCTCGCCAGTAGTTTTGACGGTTCCAGTGAACCAATACCTACAAGTGCAATATCCACCTGTCCGAAGAGATCCGCAGCTTCTCGCACTGAAGGGTCGCGAATAAGTATCTCTTTCGCTTCCGTCGACCCCACGACTCCAGGCGCCGGCAGTAAAACAGGGGATGCGCCAATAAGACTGGCAAGACGCTGAATCAGGGACGTCGCGTGATATTGCGAACCTGCGCTTCCAACTCCTCCCAATATCTGAACAACCTTGCCCCCCTGTCCCGCTCCACTCGGATGCATTGCTTCAACCATCGCCAGCAATGAGCGACTCCACGAAGAAATCCCTATCACTGAATCATGCTTCACCGTCGATTCGATATAGAAGGCGGCTGCAGCACCCAGGTCGCGCACCAGCCTATCTTCTTCGGCCTGCGAATCGACAACTACCGCATCCTTGAGATGAAATCTGGCTTGGAGAGCCTCCTCCATCTCGGCAAATATTCCCGTTGGCGTGCTCACGCTTATACGGACAATATTCGCCTTCCGCGCCCGTTGTAAAAGCCGCGACACCTTGGATTGATGCAGATTCAATCGCTCCGAAATTTCCTGCTGACGCAGCTCAAGGTCGTAATACATCCTCGCCACTTTGGCCATCAATCTCAGCTCATCCAGCCGTGACATAGAGTGCGTTCTCCCGCTGCATTGACACCGACTAGGACAGTTCGTGATTGTGATGATAAGTATCCCAACCAAGATACTTACCTAGCGCCTCCGCTACCGGGACCGCGCAATGGCTCGCGTTCATGGCCGCATGATGCTCAAACCCATTTAGACAGATCGTGTGCATCAGTTCGCGAAGACGAGGCACCCTCACCACGGCACGCGTCCCAAACGTATCGAGGGGATCATCGGTAAAATGGCCGTCGCCTACATAGGCGTGTATCTGTCCTGAAAGATCGTCAGTACTCACGCGGCCAAATGTCACCGGGCCCGCGGGCGTACGCCCTTCCAGCGCACCGACCGTATTCTCTTCTCCAAGCACTGTGCCAAGAATCGGCGCAGTCCCAATGCGAATATCCGGCAGAAAATCCTTTGCCCAGTTACCGCAGTGAAAGAACACACACTTATCCGGATCGGCGCCGTAGTTGTTGTTCCAGTCGACCAAAGCGCTTGGCTTACCGCTCGCAAGCTGCAGCGCATACATGCTCACTACACCGGCGATATCTACCTCGCATGCAGACGGCAACATCTGCTCCGACATCATGCTCATGATCGTGCACACATTGACGCCGTAATTCTTTTGCATCGAACTCCAGCATTGGATCGCCGTCGCCGTCAGGCCAAGCGATTGCATCCAGTCGTCGACAACAATCGCAAACTTCGCCATCTTGCGCATCGCATCATCCGGCGCTCGTGAGCTATCGGCATAGGCCTGGATCTGCTCGATGCGCTGTCTAACCTTCGGATCATCGTCGCCGATAAGAGCAGCGCTGCCAAAGACCTCCGACAGATCAATCGTGTTGACTGATATGCCAGAGGCCTCGAGCAGTTTCTCGCTGAAACGTGTGGTATTGAAGGCGTTCGGCCTGGCGCCCACAGCGCCGATTCGCACCCGCCTCAAGCCTCGGACGACGCGACAGGTAGCCACAAAGCTTTCCATATTTTTCCGAAACCCATCACTGAGAATGTCCGCTGTATGATCTCTCGTAAGTGTGTACTTATAGCCGTACTGGCGCAGATTGTTGCATGCAGAAATCTTGCCGCAGAATGCGTCGCGACGACGCTTTAAGCCAAACTGATCCAGATCATCCGGACAGGCCTGAACAAGTATCGGAACATGCAACCCAGATAGCCGGACCGAGTCCGCGATTCCCTTCTCATCACCGAAGTTGGGAAGGCAAACCAGAATTCCGGCAATGCGATGTTGGTTGGCCTGGAACAACTCACCGCACTTGACTGCATCGCCCCACGTTTCAACCGCGCCAAGCTTCGACTCGGTATCAGTGAGCCATACCGGCTCAATCGACATCTCCGCAAAGAGTTGACCAAGATCGCGACGAGCTTCGGCAATCAGAGCGTCGGGAAAGAAGTTACGGTTGCCGAGGATTACTCCCAGAGTCGTTGACATATCTACCTACCTGATCTTTTCAAAGTCTCGATAATCAGTTACATTCGCCTTCGTCACCAGATCGCACGCGATGACCTGGCGCTCCGCCTTGCCTGTGCGTCCTGTCTTCAGGAACTGATTGGCTTCATCCACTGCGAGCCGCGCAATCAGCACTGCAGGTTGCATGGTCGTCGCTTGCAAATCTCCTGACGCAATCGCGGCAAGCGCGTCAGGGCTGCCATCGAAGCCGGTTATCAGAATATTCTTTATCCCCGCCGACTTCACCGCAGCAACCGCGCCCAGCGCCATCGTATCGTTCCCGGCAACAATGCCCACAAGGTTCGCATGTGCTTGTAACATCGTCTCTGTCTTCTGAAATGCTTCGGACTGCGACCAATTTGCGGACTGCGCTGAAACCATCTTCAAAGATGGCTGCTTATCCAGCACGCTGTGAAAGCCCTTAGTGCGTATCTGAGCATTCGTATCCGACTCACGGCCGAGAAGCTCAGCATATTCGCCTCCCCGCACGCCAATGGCTCGCGCAAATTCGGCGGCGACCACTTTCGCACCCTGGTGATTATCTGCAATGATCTGCGCCTTCGCTACACCATCGATATCAATTGCTCGATCGATCAGGAAGCACGGTATTCCCGCCTTGGTCGCGCGACGCACCGCAGCAATCGAAGCCTCCGCGCCTGCATTGTCGAGGATTAGCGCCGCCGCATTGGAGGCGATTGCGGCGTCGATCAAATTGTCCTGCCGATACGCATCGTCATTATGTGCATCGACTCGTACTCGATATCCCAGTGTCAATGCTCGCTCCGCGGCGGCTTCACCTTCAGCTTTAAAAAACGGATTATCCTGCGAAGGCACAAGGATCACAATCAAAGGCCTGCTGAAATCTGCACGGCGGCATCCGGCCACGAAGAGTGCGAGATAGACAAGAACACAGACAATTAGCGTGCTCGTTCGCCGATAGCGCCGAACCATCAGTTGCCCACCTCTCCACTCGCCTGCGAAAGGTAAGGCAGGAACTTCGACTGTAGACGAGATTGCAACTGATCGACGGCCACCGCCATTACAATCACAACTCCCTTGATCACAATCTGCCAGAACTCTGACACTCCCAGCATCACCAACCCGTCCGCAAGCACGCCAATGACGAATGCGCCTATGAGTGAGCCCACAACCGATCCGCGCCCTCCCATAAGTGAAGTGCCGCCAAGGACAACAGCAGCTATCGCGTTCAATTCAAAACTCTCGCCCGTTGCAGGATGCGCTGCCTCCAACTGCGATGCAATAATCAGCCCAACCAATGCGGCGCAAAACGCAGAGAATAGATATGTCATCAACTTCACGCGCGGAACGCGAATGCCCGCGAGACGCGCCGCACGCTCATTGCCTCCGACCGCATAAACATGACGACCAAAGGGAGTCTTCGCGGCCAAAATCGCAGCGGCCGCGAAAAGTAGAAACATAATCCAGACCGAGACAGGAAGTCCCAGCAGAAAACTCTGCCCTAACAAATCAAATCCCGTATTGCCACGGCTTGACAGCCCCGCAAGATTCGGAAATGTCTTTCCGTTCGAAATAAGCAACGCTGCTCCACGCGCGATGTAGAGCGTCCCGAGCGTCGCGATGAACGGGGCGACGCCAGCCTTTGATATCAGCCAGCCATTCAGGAATCCAACCACCAGACAAATGGCAAACGTCAACAGCACCGCGACCACAACCGGAGGATAGTAAATAGACCCACCAATGATGATTCCTTGCGTCAACACGTAGCCGGCGATCATGCCACCCAATCCAGCAACAGAGCCAACCGACAAATCAATTCCGCCAGCCAACACTACAAAGCTCATTCCAATTGCAAGAATGGCGGAGATAGCGACATGCTTCGCAAGAATTGAAATGTTATTCGTCGTGAGAAATGTAGGCGACATCGACGTGAAGAAAACGAGCAACAAAACCAGCACGAGAATCGCGCGAGCGCGAAGCAGCCATAACACCGCACGCGCTGAAGAAGCAGCAAATTTGCCAGCCTGAGCAGGCGTACTTATCGCAGCACTCATAGGGCGGGCATTCCTGAGAGCGGAGTTGCTGTTGTTCCAACGGTTGGGCTGGCCGCCGCAAAGAGGGCCTCATCGGTGACCTCAGAATCCGCGAACTCCGCCGCGATTCCGCCCTGGCACAGAACAATCACCCGATCGGCAAGTGCTCGAGTCTCCTCAATCTCTGATGAAGTAAACAAAATGCTCATGCCCTGCGAAGCAAGGTGACGAAGAATCCGATATATTTCCGCCTTCGCGCCAACGTCAACTCCTCGGGTGGGCTCATCCAACAGCAGCACAGAAGGCGAACACATAAGACATCGCGCCAGCAGCACCTTCTGCTGATTGCCTCCGGAGAGCGTGGTTACAGGCAGCTCGAGGTTGCGCGCGGCAATATTCAGATCCTTCACAAGCTGTTTCGCACGGGCAGTTTCTTTCGTGCGATTCAGGAACAAACCCCTGGTTGCAGCCATAGTCATGTTTTCGCGAATAGTGAGATCGGGAATCAGTCCATCACGCTGCCTGTCTTCAGGAACCAACATAATCCCCGCATTCATAGCATCCGGAACGCTCTCAATTCGCACAATTTTTTCGTGAAGCCTAATCATCCCGGCAGATTTCTTTCGACAACCTGCAAGTGCCTCAACAAGTTCCGTTCTGCCGGAACCAAGCAACCCATACACTCCAAGAATCTCGCCCTGTCGCACCTTGAAACTCACATCGTGCACCGGCGCCTGAGCAGCTTCATCTCCACTCGATGCCGCCAGCGATAGCCGCTCCACGCTGAGTACGGTGGCCGATTTAGAGGGCTTTATATGATCTCGATCAGCAGCCGCATTCACGCGTCCTGACATACGTTCCACAATCCAGTCACGCGAAACATCCGCACGTGGCGCTTCGCCCACCACGCGTCCCGACCGCAGCACCGTAAAGTGATCGCCTAGATGAAGCAGCTCATGCAATCGATGCGAGATGTAAATGATTGTCACACCAGATTGCTTGAGTTCATCAATCACGCGAAACAATGAGTCTACTTCAGCCATCGATAGCGCCGACGTCGGCTCGTCGAGAATGAGCACTTTCGCCCCATGCGCCAGAGTTCGCGCCAGTTCAACAATCTGACGCGCTCCCAGAGAGAGCCGCGCAGCCTGCGTCTTCACAGGCATAGGCTTTCGAAGCCGCTCCAGCGCTGCATAACTCTGCACATCCTGACTGCCGCGATCCACAAACACGCCCGACTTCACAAGCTCACGTCCGGCAAAAATGTTCTCGCTGAGATCGAGATTGGGCAGGACAGACAGTTCCTGGTGCACGATGGCAATACCGTGCGTTGATGCTTCAAGGGGAGATCGAACGGCAATCGCAGAACCATTCAAATATATGCACCCCTGGTCCGCGGACTCAACACCCGCGAGCACTCGCATCAGTGTCGATTTTCCAGCGCCATTTTCGCCAATCAAGACGTTGACCTTGTTTCGATGCGCGCGGAAGGTCACATCATTCAGCGCAATCGTGCCGGGATAGCGTTTGACCATGTTGCAAGCTTCCAGGATTACATCCACCTGAGGCTCGCTCATGCTTCACCCTCAGTCATCATGCATGCGCGACTCACAGCATCCTGCCAGCCCCTATAGAGAATGCCGCTACAGCTTGCCGACATTCGCGGTTCAAATACTTCCGTCCTTTTTGGAATTCGCTCCAACTCCTCAATCGAGCTCCACCAGCCGAGCGCGATTCCGCCAAGCCATGCCGCGCCCAACGCAGATAAGTCCTCCGTTGTCGACCGCAAGACCGGCCGCTCAAGAATGTCTGCCTGGAACTGCATGAGTTGATCGTTCCGGGTCGCTCCGCCATCCGCATGAAGAACTGGAATCGATATACCGCCAATCTTCTCCATCGCAAAAAATACATCCGCTACCTGGTATGCAATTGCATCCATGGCCGCGCGAGCCATATGCGCCGCAGTATGCGACCTCTCCAGACCCGTGATCGTGCCGCGTGCAGCCGCGTTCCAATGCGGAGCACCCAGCCCAACCATCGCCGGAACAAGATAAACTCCGCGAGCCTCAGACACCGTGTCAGCCAGCGCAATAGAGCCTTCAGTTGGATTCGCCAAGCCGAGAAACTCTCCGACCCATTGCACCGCAGACCCGGTCATCGCAATGTTACCTTCAAGCGCAAACTGGGTATCATTGCCGACCGACCACGCTACTGTTCGCGCCAACGCCGGGTTTTCCGCTGCGAGATCCGAAGTTAGCCCCATAAGCGAAGACCCGGTTCCATAAGTCGCTTTTATCGTTCCAGGCCTGTAACTTCCATGCCCCACCAGCGCAGCATGAGAGTCACCAATGGCAGCAACAATAGGCACTCCCGCAAGTTCAGCAACATCGCTGCAGGTTCCCATGGTTCCCGAAGATGACCGCAATTCAGGCAAAGCCGACGAGGGAATACCGAACATTACCAATAGCTCTTCATCCCACATCAGGCCATCTAAATTGAACAAGCCGGTGCGTGAAGCGTTAGAGCAATCCGTGACGTGCCGCGATCCATCCGTAAGTTTTGAGATAAGCCATGAATCCACAGTGCCGAAATGCAGCAAACCCCGCCTGGCGAGATCGAGTAGCTCCGGCCGATGCTTCAGCAGCCATGCCCACTTACCTGCACTTGCTAATGGCGCTAACGGTAAACCTGTCTTGTGCCTGAATGTTTCAGCATGACTTGAGAGCTCAGCACATATCTCCGCCGATCGAACACACTGCCAGCTGATTGCGTTCGCCACAGGCATACCGGTCTCTGCATTCCATGCGACGGCAGTTTCGCGTTGATTTGAAATCGCAATCCCTTCGATCGTCGCTCCGTTATCTCCGGCGTAGGTCGCACATTGCTTCATGACGCTCACCACAGACGACCAAAGCTCCAGTGGATCCTGCTCTACAAAATTGTTCTTACTTTGAATCAAAGCAACCCGCTCCGCCGCACGAAAAACCGGCTCGCCTGAGCAGCCCACGAGAAGCGCCTTGGTGTTGGTAGTGCCTTGATCGATGGCAAGAATCAACTTCTCGGGCATTTACTTCTTCGCTCCCAACAGATCCAATGCGGCTTCTTCAATCTTCCGCGCGGTAAGACCAAAGTGCTCGAGCAGAAATTCGGCAGATCCAGTTGGAGCAAACACATCCGGCACACCAAGAATCCGCATCGGAGCAGGATGCCTGACAGCAAGAATCTCAGCTACTGCACCGCCCAGACCGCCTGCCGCAAACGCTTCTTCCGCCGTAACAATGCCGCGTGTCGTTCGCGCCGCGTGCAATACCGCATCCACGTCCATCGGCTTCATAGAGCTCATATTCAGCACGCGCGCAAAAATTCCTTTAGACGCCAGCGATTCAGCCGCCTCAAGCGCTCGCGAAACCATAACACCATTGGCCATCAGCGTGACATCATCGCCCTCATGCAGCACCACAGCCTTGCCCAGTTCAAATTGATAATTGCCGCCATGCACCTCAGGCACCGGCATGCGGCTGATGCGAAGAAACATCGGACCCACATGCTCCAACGAGTAACGCATCGCCGCCGCCGTCTCCAACGGATCAGCCGGCACAACCACTGTGAGATTAGGAATCACGCGTGTCCAGGCCATGTCTTCAATCGAGTGATGCGTGGGGCCAAGCTCACCGTAAGCCATCCCTGACGACATGCCACAGAGCTTCACATTTGACTTCGAATAGCCAAGATCTACCTTTACCTGCTCCATCGCGCGAGCTGTAAGAAAACATGAAGCGCCGCACACATACGGCACCATGCCGCCATTCGCAAGTCCGGCGCCCACGCCAACCATGTTCTGTTCCGCAATCCCGACATTGACAAACCGATTGGGAAACCTGCTCTTGAAATTCTTCAGCTTGGTCGAAGAAACTGAGTCATTGACGACCGCACACACCCGCGCATCCTGCTCCGCCATCGCCTCCAGCGTCTTTGAATAGGCATCGCGGCAATCAATCAACCGGCGCTCGGCTGACTTAGTTGAGTTGGTGTGCGTCGCAGGTGTCGCGCTCATTCACCCACCTCGATCCCCAGTTCTCTCGCGGCAAGTGCCAGATGTTCTTTCGTTGGCACTCCGTGATGCCACGCAGGCTCATTCTCGGCAAACGAAATACCTTTCCCCTTGATCGTGTTAGCGATGATACAGGTAGGCTTGCCTGGGGCAATCGGCACTCGCGAAAATACATCGAGCAGAGCCGCATGATCATGGCCATCTACCTCTTCCACAGCAAAACCAAATGCAGCCCACTTAGGCGCCACCGGGTCCATCCGTATTGTCTTTTCGGTAAAGTCACCCTGCTGTATCCGGTTGCGATCGACAATCACGATCAGATTATCCAGGTTATAGTGCTGCGCCGTCATCGCTGCTTCCCAGTTAGAGCCTTCCTGTAACTCGCCATCTCCAGTCAGCACAAAAATCCGCCATGACTCACCACGCATGCGCGCAGCAAGCGCAGCTCCTACACCGATCGGAAGCCCATGCCCAAGCGGTCCGGTGTTTGCCTCAACGCCGGGCAGCTTGTTACGGTCAGGGTGCCCGTTAAGCCGCGACAGAGGATCCATAAACGTGGCCAGCAGTTCCTTAGGAAAATATCCCTTTGCAGCCAGCACAGAATAGAACGCCCCCGAGCAATGACCCTTGCTCATGATGAAGCGATCCCGCTGCGGCCACATCGGTTCCATAGGATTGACTCGTAGCACGTCGCCTAGATATAAGGTCGCAAGTATGTCCGACGCCGACAGATCGCCTCCTGTATGGCCAAGCCCGGAGTGATTCGTCATAGTCATCGCGCTCAGGCGGATTATGTTGGCCTGTTCCTGCAGCCACGACGCACTCTTACTCGAACCCCGGCCAGTCTCTCGATTATGTGCTTCCATTGGCTTTCCTCATTTATTGCATAAATATGCAATAGTGCGAATCATCGCAATCAGAATATACAGGAACGTAGCCCGCCCCGCCACGGGAAAAGAAATAAATTGGCGGATTCCGTCGGATCGCTGCTCGTGTCAGAATCTGTTGCGACCCTCAGTTATCGATTGTTCTGCCTGAAAATCTCCACGAAGAAAGCTCATGTCGCCACTGTCCCACTCATAACTTCATCGGCCCATACCAGCGTCTCTGCCTTCTAACTTCCTGATAAATTCATCGCGATGGCAGATTTCGTTGCATACTATAGCTTCAGAAGCATCCAGTTCGCACCTCTCCTCTCAACCAGGCCTCCAACAAAGGAGTTTGCCCCATGAGCAGCAATGCCAGTGCGTCTGCCCCTCGGCCCATGCCGTCCTCCAAACCCGGTATGGGAGCAATTCCATACGATGGTGGAGTCACCTTCCGCGTGTGGGCCAAATTTGCGTCGTCCGTCTCTGCCGTCGGAGATTTCAACGGCTGGAATCCCACTGCGAACCCGATGGTCCAGGACGGCGAGAGCGGTTACTGGTCAACGGATGTACCCGGCGCAAAGGTCGGGCAGGGCTACAAATTCTTCATCCCCAGTAACCCCAATGCCTATCGCATCGATCCCTATGCCAGTTCTATTAAACAGGGCAGCGATGGCTCCATCGAAGGACTTATCGCTTCCAAAGATATCCAATATGAGGGCAGAGGATTTTCTACGCCCAGTTGGAACGAAACCATACTCTATGAGCTCCACATCCCTACCTTTTCAACGCAACCCGATGGCTCACGAGGAACCTTTCAAAGTGCATTGCCCAAACTTCAAGATCTCGCTGACGTGGGCATCAACGCTATCGAAATCATGCCTCTCGGTGAGTTCGCCGGAATCACTTCAACCGGCTACAACGACGGCTATATCTTCGCGGTTGAAGATACCTACGGTGGCCCCGACCAGTTCCGCGACTTCGTGAATCGCGCACATGCTGTGGGCATCGCAGTCATCATCGATGTCGTGTACAACCATCTTGGCGAAACCGACCTATGGCAGTTCGACGGCTGGAATCCCGGCAATAACAGTTGCCCCTTTGACGGAACCATCACCAACGGAGGCATATATTTCTACGGCGACTACCGGGCTCACACCGACTTCGCACATTCGCGCTTCGATATGGGCCGTGCCGAAGTCTGTAACTACATCGCCGACAATGCCCGCCGCTGGCTTCAGGATCGCTTCTGCGACGGTCTGCGCCTCGACTCAGTGGTCAACATTCGCGCGGTGCAGGTCGGCAGCCAGATCAGGGCCGATCTCCCTGACGGCAAAAACTTGCTGCGGCGAATCAATTGGGAGGTCCAATCCACTCAACCGTGGAAGCTCACCATCGCCGAAGACCTCCAGAGCAGCGATGAGATCACCGCTCCGCTCGATGACCCCAACGGCTACGGATTCTCCGCGCAATGGAATGACAGCTTTTATTGGAGTATTCGCAACGCCGCCACGGCCTCAGACGATAATTCGCGAAATATTCCCGGTCTCGCATATAACATCGTTCAGCTCGGCGGTTGGGCAGCATTCAAGAGTGTCATCTATACCGAGAACCACGATCATTGCGACGCAGGCTCGGGCGGTGGCCGGATGCCCGTCCTCGTCACCCCCTCGCAGTACGATAGCTGGTACGCCAAAAAGCGCTCGACCCTGGCCGCGGCCGTTATCCTCACCGTGCCGGCCATGCCTATGCTCTTCGAGGGCCAGGAGTTTCTCGAACCCGCATCATTCCCCAATTTCGGCGCTGACCCCGCGCCCGTGAACTGGTACCTCGGCGGTCAATTCGCAGGCATTAACAACCTGTATCGCGACCTGATTCACCTGCGCCGTAACTGGTTTAACAACACTCGCGGACTGCAGGGGGCTAACGTCCACGTCCTGCCTGTCACTTTCGATAACATGCTTATTTATCACCGCTGGAATCAGGGCGGTCCCGGCGACGACGTGATAGTCGTGTGTAACTTTGGCAACCAGAATTACACCAGTTACGCCATCGGCTTTCCGCAAGGCGGAATGTGGCATGTTCGTTTCAACAGCGACGCTGGAATCTATGACGAATTCTTCGGTAACTGGAACAGCTTCGACACGATGGCCGATGGCCCGCCGCTGAACGAAATGCCGTGCAGTGGAAATATCGGCATCTCGGCCTATAGCTGCATCATCCTCTCCCAGTAGAGACGAGGTCATTTACAAGGTCCGGCTCATTGCATTGGGCGTCTTTGTCAGCCGCGCCTCTGAGGAGACAACTACGCTCCTGCAGGTCTCAAGAGCCACCGGCGATCGCGACCTCAAATTCATTAAAGACTAACTCTATCGCCGAATTCACCCTGGTGCGCTCAAAGATTCTTAGAAAGTCTGAGGTATTCTCGACGCCGTTCGCGCAGTCTCCACTAAAGGATTCATAGCCTCAGACGAGGTCCGCAGTTCATGAATCATTCCACTGAAACCTTTCAACGAATGGAAGCCATCTTCCATGAGGCTCTCGCATTGCCAAACGGCGCGCGTGCAACGCTGATCGCCGCTCGCTGCGACGGCGATGCTGAGCTCATGGCCGAGGTGCATTCTCTACTTGAGGCGTGCGAAATGGAAGAGCGATTGGCCGCCTCCCGGCGCCTGGAGATTTCGCTGTAGAAGGCAACACCTCATCCATAATTCTCGACAAGTTGGTCCCTTATAGTACCGACGGTAGCTAGTTGCTGATTCATTGCGCTTAGGCAGTAACCAAAAAGTGGGCCCTGCCCTGTCGTTTTTCTGGGACATTTCCCTCCGACAATGGAATACTGCTCACTGACTTCCTATGGGCATACTCGTCTTAATTGTGATCGCGATTCCGATTGTCGTGATTGTGGCCTTCGCGAACCTCTTCAACCGGCTGAGAGACGTGCAGTCTTCTCTCGCGCAGTTGGATGAACAGTCGACTGAACGCATGCGCTCCCTGGAAACCCGGCTCCGCGCACAGGAAAAAGAGATTGAGCGGCTGACCGGAGAAGCTGCCAGAGAACCTGCAAGACAAGCCGCAGAAAGACCCCTCGCTGATACGGATATCTTCGCACCCCCGCCAACAACGCTCCCGACGACACCCCAACCAGCAACGGTTCAATCAGCAACAGCCCAGCCCGTTCCGGATTCGATCCCGAGACTCGTCCCTCCACCCGTTCCGATCGAGACACCGTCAATACCACCCGCAGCCGAGTCACCCGAAGTCAGGTCTGCCCCGGAACCATTTCCTGTAACACCACAACCTCCACCTCTCCCCCAGTATCAAGCGCCCGCCATCCCGGCTCACGCTCTGTCGATAGAAGAACGCCTCGGCGCCAACTGGCTCAACAAGCTAGGCGTCGTAATCCTGGTCATCGGTCTCTCATTCTTTCTTGCCGTTCGCCTCAAGACCATGGGCCCTGGCGGCAAGGTACTCACCGGGGTCACCATCAGCCTTGCCCTCCTGGGTGGCGGAATCTGGCTCGAACGCAAACAAACCTACCGCATCTTCGCGCGTGCGGGAATCGGTGGCGGCTGGGCGCTGCTCTTCTTCACCACGTTCGCCATGCACCACCTCGACGCGACGCGGGTCATTTCCTCCCTCGTCGCCGACCTGTTGTTGATGCTCCTTGTCGCCGCCGGAATGGTGCTTCACTCCCTCCGCTATCGTTCACAAACCGTTACCGGACTCGCATTCCTCCTCGGCTATGTCACCGTCGCCACCAGTCATGTGGAATCCGCCAACGGCACAATCGTCTTCAGCCTGCTCGCCTCAGCCGTCCTCGCCCTCGGACTGGTCGTCGTAACCACGCTCCGCCACTGGGCATGGCTCGAACTCGCCGGCCTCGTCGGAGTCATGGCCAATCACTTCCTTTGGCTCTCGCTCGTCATCCCCGCCACAAGCTCCGGCGGATCATTTCCGCTGGCCTGGCCCTCAACCGCACTCATCCTTTTCTACTGGGTTCTCTTCCGCGCAGCCTATCTCCTGCGCAGACCTCTCGACGCCACTGAAGACCGCATCTCCAGCCTCTCCGCCGTGATTACCGGAGGAGGCGTTATCGGACTTCTCAAATTTCAATCCACTCACCCAGAATGGGCCTTCCGCGCCCTGCTCGCGCTCGGCACCCTGGAACTGCTACTCGGCATCTGGTCGCGTCACCGCCGCCGTTCCGCCTTCGTCGTCCTCACAACCATCGGCACGGTGCTGCTCATCGCCGCCATTCCTTTTCACTTCCACGGTGTAAGCTGGCCCATTCTTTGGATAGCGGAAGCACACGTCCTTGCCCTCTGCGGCCTGCGCCTCGATGAACCAGTCTTCCGCCGCCTCGGTCTGATCGCCGGATTCTGCGCCAGCCTCGTCCTCGCTTTCCACGACGTTCTGCCTCTCGTCGAGCTGCGCCTCTACCACCCCGACCCCAGCCATCACCCATCGCTAGGCATAGGCATGGCTCTCGCCGCTTTGCTTTTCTGGCTTCACGGAGAACTCTACCCCCGTCGCTGGCCTGAAATCACCGCAAAGCTCGGCGATGTAGAAATCCTCGCCTTGAGAATAACGAGTTGGCTTGGACTAGCCTCTGCGATGACCGCCCTATGGGTAATCCTGCCTTCTGAATGGATCGCCGTAAGCTGGCTCGCACTCGTCCTTCTCCTCGGCGTGGCCGCAGATTGGAAAAGCATCGTCAGCCTCGCTCTACAGGCCGATGCCCTCGCGATATGCGCCGTCGCCAGTCTGTTCGTCTGGGATTTCTCCGAAGGACCTGAACTGCACCGGCTCCCCTCCGCAATATCCATTGCGCTCCTCTATGCCGGAATGCGTCGCAGGACGGTCCTCGAAAACTCGCTGCCTTTTGCACCTGCCGCCTATTCATGGGTCGCAACGCTGTTGCTGCTCTATTGGACTTGGCCCCTACAGCCCGGGGCTCCCGTAATTCCCTTTGAGTGGCTGGCGATCGCATGGGCCATCCTCGCCATCCTCCTATTCGAGACCGGCCTGTTCTTTCACAAAGGCTTCCTGCGCTGGCAGGGAATCCTCACCGCAATATTTTCCGGCATCGCTCTCCAGGTAGAGTGGCTCGGCAAGATTTTCAACGCAGCGCCTATTCACGGCTGGCTCGACACCGGCTGGCACGACCTCTTGTCATTCCTGGCTGTTGTCGCGCTCGCATACTGGCTGCAAGAGCGGACACGCAGCAGCGCAACCTCAGCCCCTCACAAGCCCATCGAAAAACAAGTCGGCGCTTTGCTAGGAGCGGCAGGTACTCTGATCACCGCAGTATGGCTCCCTGCGCTGTTTCCGTCCTGGGGTAGCGCCGAGGCCGAACCGATCCTGTGGGCAGCATTCGCCTCCGCGCTTCTCATCATCACGATCAGTGTCCGGCGCCGCGCCTTTCAGGCCCACGCTATCGCTATTGCGTTGCTTGTCGTCTTCTACGGCATCTATCTCTGGACAACCGGCGGGCCTAGCCACGAAGCATTACCCTGGTGGCAACGCAATCTTTTCCGCATGGCTCTGGCCTCCGCCATTCTCCTCGCCGGACTCCCCTTCGCCTTCCGCCTGCGCCACTCGTGGACTCCCGATGAACCATGGGCCACCCGTCCAGAAGCGCTCAAGCGGCCCGAACAATGGTTCTTCTTCGTGCCCTTCGCCCTGATGATCGCTACCCTCGCAGTCGAACTCCGCGCCGGCAACATCACTCTCGCCTGGAGCCTGCTCGGCCTCGGTGCATTCCTCTTCGCGCTCCTGGTCCGCGAACGCAGCTTCCGCCTCGGCGGCTTGTCCCTGCTGCTGCTAAGCGTCGTCAAAGTTCTTCTGATCGATGTCTGGACGCTCTCCCCAGCCGACCGTTACACCACGCTCATCGTCATGGGCTGCGCACTCCTGCTGGTTTCCTTCCTCTACACGCGCTTCAAAGAAGTCTTCCGCCGGATCCTATAGCGAGCGGCGTTCATTGCCGAACGCGGCCATCGCCGCCAGATCCGCAGGCGTATCCACATCGACCTCTCCTCCGGCAAAGGGCACCGCAACCAGCGGGCACTCCGTGTCCCGCAGCAGCAATCTCGCGCCCGCATCTCCGCACAAAGCCAGCAGGCTCCCGAACTGCCCTGCGGGAAAGATCGCCGGAATTCCCAAAGTTCCCGCATACGTCGAAGCCGCGATGGTCGGCTCTGATGCGCTCGCGTGCGCATTCATCAACGCCCGCAAATGCCGCGAACTCAATCGCGGCTGATCGCAAACCAGCAGCATCGCCGCTTCTGCGGTGCTACGTACTTCCTTTACCGCCCGAACTCCGGCATGGATGGAGGTAGCAATCCCCTCCTCCCAATTCCGGTTGATAATCGGATGCACCGTCTTCAAATTCGCCTTGGCTACGATGCTCTCGCTATGAGCGCCAAGCACCACGAACACCTCGTCAACACCAGCATCGCGCACAACGCGAATCGTGCGATCAAGAAGTGTTTCGCCACCCACGCG